>VYKW01000054.1_pt1 | contig 48801 bp, 47 predicted proteins | sample 5114451 | NCBI WGS metagenome assembly VYKW01 (sample SAMN12291784, study PRJNA351875) | freshwater metagenome | isolation source: freshwater lake | place: USA: Michigan, Gull Lake | collected 2013-08-08
GAAGGGGAGCGGAACGGAGTGCCAGCTGGGTCAGTCAGCCTGGGGGACCGCTGCCGGCAGGGAGTAAAGACCCTGTTCAACCTGTGTTGAGATGCGCGCAGGGTTGGTGGCACCGACGCTTCGAAAAGGGGGCCCACCCCCGTGGTCCGTGGCGAGGCCGGTGCGTCGCATCAGTCTCTACAAACAAATCGCAAGCGCGCCGGTCTTGCCCCCTGTTTTCAATGGGGCCCGCACGTCAAATCCACTCCGAACCCGACCCAAACCACCCGATGTGAGTTGCATAGATCACTAGCCGCGCGCCGCCCCGTCGTCATCCCACGGCAATGCCGCGGATGGCGCGAGCACGCCCCCGATCCGCACACCACGCGCCCAAACAGCAAGTCCCGTTTTATCGTCGATCTCCACCGCGAGGCCCGAAAGCGTCCCCGGCCCCATCGACGGCTCGAAACGCTCGCGCGGAATGCGCGTCAGAAAGCGGTTGATCGGCTCCTCGCTATCCATGCCGAGCACCGAATTGTAATCGCCTGTCATGCCCGCATCCGACATGTACGCAGTGCCCGCCGGAAGCACGCGCTCATCCGATGTCGGCGTGTGCGTGTGCGTGCCCACCACCACGCTCGCGCGCCCATCGACGAACAAACCCAGCGCCTGTTTTTCGCTCGTCGCCTCCGCATGAAAATCGATGAGGATCGCATCCGCGCCCTGCTTCAGCGCGCACGCGGTCAATTCATTGTCGATCGCGCGAAACGGGCAATCGAGCTCCGTCATGAAGATGCGCCCCATCGCGTTGATCACGAGGACGTCCGCGCCATTCTTCAAGCGCACGAGCGATGCCCCGCGCCCAGGCGTGCCTTTGGGAAAGTTGAGCGGACGCACGAGCCGCGGCTGCCGATTGATGAAGACGAGCGCGTCCTTCTGATCGAAGGCATGATTGCCGAGCGTCACCGCATCCGCGCCCGCATCGAGCAGATCTTCCAGGATCGCTTCCGTGATCCCGAACCCGCCGGCTGAATTTTCCGCATTGATCACGACGCAATCGAGCGCCCAGCGCGCGCGCAAAGCCGGCAGCAGATCAGCCACCACACGGCGGCCGGACTTGCCCACGATGTCACCGATAAAAAGAAGCCGCATTCAGGTCCCGCACCGCAACGTCCGCCCGGGCGTTAGAACCCAGTTGAGACGCTGGTCATGATCGTCATGCGGAACCGCGTCAACCTCGAGTTCATCGTACCCGAGCCCGATCGCGAGAAGATTGGGGTTGTCGCAGCGCAGCTTTTGCAGCGTGCGATCATAAAATCCGCCTCCGTATCCGAGCCGGTAACCGCGTTGATCAAAAGCCAAGAGCGGCACCAGCACGATCTCCGGCTCAACCTCCGGCGCATCCGGTCCCGGCTCCTTGATGCCCCACGTGCCTGCAATGAGAGCGTCCCCGATCACCCAGCGGCGCATCACGAGCGGCTGCCCCTTGCCCTGCATCACAGGCAGCGCGAGCGGGTGTCCGTCCGCCTCCAACTTGTTGTAAAGGGCCACCGGATCGAACTCGTCCGGCATCGGGTAAAAGCACGCGACGGAGGCTCCGAACCGGTACGTGATCCCGTCGAGACCCTTGCGCGCCAGCATCATGCCGGCCATGGGACCGTGACGCTTAAGCGCCACGGCGCGCGTGGCCTTGGCCGTCGCGCGCAGCGCTTTCTTCTGCTCTTTCAAATCATCCATGCGCGCCAGAAAAGCGCCAATCGATGGAGCCTGTCCAGCCCTGCAAGGGCTGGCGAGTAACTGAAACGTCCAGCCCTGCAAGATGAGCTGGCAGATGAAGTGCCGCGGAAGCCGTTGGAACGGTCGATCTCGCCGGGTCCCTACAATAGTAAGGTGGGCGCCGTTTGCCCGGAACCACGGCTCCGGACAGGGACAGCTCCCTGGCAGATCTTATAGGCCCTGGAGATTCATGTGTTCCTGACGCGCCCCGCAGCAAGGCTAATGTAGGCGCACCGCGCCTAAAAATCGAGCCCACCGCCAGGACTTATCACCCGCCGACACCATGCCGCACACGGAGTTGATTGGCTGTGAGGCCCCCGCAGGCGTATTGAGAACCCGTTACAAGAAACATGAGCAAGCAAAGGTTTCCCCAATGAAACTCACACTTTCTACGGCCATGGCCGCCGCCGTCCTGGCCGCCTCCGCAGTCCTCGCTCCGGCCTCGGCAGGCCACCGCGATTGCACGGCCGAAATGGCCTACCTGAACCCCGATCACGACGGTACAATCGACTGGCGTGAAGCCCGCCGCGCAGCCGTCCGCTTGTTCTACAAGCTCGATCCCGATCGCGACGGCACGCTGGATATGAACGAAGTTCGCGGCCGCGTCGGCATCCTGTCGTTCGCCCGCTTCAATCCCGATCGCGACGGCACGCTCGACAAGCACGAGTGGCTGGCCCTCGTGAAGCACCGCTTCCATCGCGCCAATCCCGACAAGGATGGCACGATCGATTGCCGCGAACTGCACTCGCTCGCCGGCCGCAAGCTGCTGCGCGTCCTGATGTGATGGCAAACGGGAACGGGGCGGCCCAAGCCACCCCGTTTCCGTCGCATCCAATTGCGGCGAGTGAAGTCAGCCTAAGCCCGCTTCTCGAGCGCCGTGCCGAGTTTATCGATCAGCCAATCGATTCGATTGACGACCAGTGTCCGGCTCTTTTCGAGCTCGGAAATGCGCGCCTCAGCCTCTTCGAGCCGGGCCTTCAAGCGGTCGCGCTCGGCCTCCACTGCTGCAAGCCGCTGCGCCGGATCTGCCGCCGCAACCGCTGATAAGGATTGGTCTTTGCGCGCGGGAGCACGTTTCGTGCCCGCCCGCGCCTCTCGTGCGCGCTGAACCATCGGCTAACCCATCGATGTTTCGGGGAAAGGCGCGTTTTGCCCTCGGCCGCCCCGCATTTTCTGAGGTGACCATAGGTCTTAAGGCCCCTTGGTGCAACAAACCACGCCTGCCATCTTCAACACATCTTTGAACACCCGGATTTATCGGGCCCGGCTACTCCCGATGACGCATTGACAGGCAGGGGGTGCCTCCACTTAATGCCGCCGCAACAAGGTCCTGGCGCGGCGGTATCCAACCCCCGGCCAGAATCACGTGATCGGTATCGCTTACATTCCCCCGCCCATTTTCGAAAGGACGCCTGAGATGGCTGTGAAGGTCGCGATCAATGGTTTTGGACGCATCGGCCGCAATGTGTTGCGCGCCATCGTCGAAAGCGGCCGAACGGATATTCAGGTTGTCGCCATCAACGATCTGGGCCCCGTCGAAACCAACGCCCATCTGTTGCGTTACGACAGCGTCCACGGCCGCTTTCCGGCCAAGGTGACGGTGTCCGGCGACACCATCGATGTGGGCTATGGCCCGATCAAGGTGACGGCCATCAAGAACCCCGCCGAACTGCCCCACGGCGCCATGGGCGTCGATATCGCCATGGAATGCACCGGCATCTTCGCATCGAAAGAAAAGGCATCGGCCCATCTCGCCGCCGGCGCCAAGCGCGTGCTCGTCTCCGCTCCCGCTGACAACGCCGATCTGACGGTCGTCTACGGGGTCAATCACGACAAGCTGACGAAGGACCACCTCGTCGTCTCCAACGCATCGTGCACCACGAACTGCTTGGCCCCCGTCGCCAAGGTGCTCCACGACCTCGTCGGCATCGACAAGGGCTTCATGACCACCATCCATTCCTACACCGGCGACCAGCCGACCCTCGACACCATGCACAAAGACCTCTATCGCGCCCGCGCCGCAGCCCTCTCGATGATCCCGACATCGACGGGCGCCGCGAAGGCCGTCGGCCTCGTGCTGCCCGAGTTGAACGGCCGCCTCGACGGTACCGCCATCCGCGTGCCCACACCCAACGTCTCCGTCGTCGATTTCAAGTTCATCGCCAAGAACGAAACCACCGTCGCTGAAATCAACGCCGCCATCCGCAAGGCTGCCGAAGGCCCGCTGAAGGGCGTCCTCGGCGTCACCGACGAGCCCAACGTCTCGACCGACTTCAATCACGACAGCCATTCGTCCATCTTCCACCTCGACCAAACCAAGGTGATGGATGGCAAACTCGTCCGCGTGCTCTCTTGGTACGACAACGAGTGGGGCTTCTCTAACCGTATGAGCGACACCGCTGTCGCCATGGCGAAGCTTATCTGATTTTGCGGAAGGGCGTCTGGACACGGGCGCCCTTCTTGCTTTTTTGACCCGAACGACCACGCGCCGACGGAGGCCACGATGACTGAGAAACTGGAAGATATTGCCCGCGCCATGGTGGCGCCCGGAAAGGGGATTCTCGCCGCCGACGAAAGCTCCGGCACGATCAAGAAGCGCTTCGACAAGATCAACCTTGCCTCTACCGAAGACAGCCGCCGCGATTACCGCGAGATGCTCTTCCGCTCCACCGACGCCATGAAGAACTACGTCTCCGGCGTCATTCTCTACGACGAGACCATTCGCCAGAAAGCCAAGGACGGCACGCCCCTCGTCGAAATCATGAAGGCCGCCGGCTCCATCCCCGGCATCAAGGTCGACACCGGCGCCAAGCCACTTGCCGGCCCCACCTCCAAAATCGAAACCGTCACCGAAGGCCTAGACGGCCTGCGCGAACGCCTCGCCGAGTATCACGCCCTGGGCGCGCGCTTCGCAAAGTGGCGCGGCGTCATCACCATCGCCGACGGCCTGCCGTCGTGGAACTGCATCAAGGCCAACGCGCATGGCCTCGCCCGCTATGCCGCTCTGTGCCAGGAAGCAGGCATCGTGCCGATCGTCGAACCCGAAGTGCTAATGGACGGCGCCCACTGCACGCACGACATCGACGAATGCTATCGCGTGACCGAGTGGACACTGCGCACCGTCTTCCGCGAACTCTATGACGCCCGCGTCTCGCTCGAAGGCATGATCCTGAAGCCGAACATGATCGTGGCCGGACAGAAGTGCGCCAAGCAGCCCTCCGCCGCCGAAGTCGCCGAAAAGACCGTCCGCGTCTTGAAATCGACGGTGCCCTCGACGGTCCCCGGCATCGCTTTTCTCTCCGGCGGCCAGTCCGACGAAATGGCAACCGAACATCTCTCGCTCATGAACGCCATCGGCGGCCTGCCCTGGGCGCTGACCTTCTCCTACGGCCGTGCCCTTCAAGCGGCAGCCCTCCAGGCGTGGGGCGGCAAATCGGAAAACGTCGCCGCCGGCCAGCGTGCCTTCACGCATCGTGCAAAAATGAACAGCTTGGCGGCGCTCGGAAAGTGGGACGCCAAACAGGAGAAAGCGGCCTAAGGCCCCTCCGCGTCCCCAACTCTAAGGCGGTCGCTCCGGCAAAGGGAGCGGCCGTTTTTTGCTACCCGCGCCGGTCACGCTCCGCGAAACGCTGATCGAGCATTGTTTCCAGATCAGCCAGATCCTGCGGCAACGGGAGGCCGAGCGCTCGGAATTCGTTCAGCTTCTCACGCAATATGAGTTCCATCTCGTGCAAGTCCTCCGGCTGGTCGTTCATCCGGATCAGGAGCGAGGCGATCTCGGCCTGAAGGTCTTCAAAGGCCATGGGGACATGTCTCCTCTATTGACGAACGCCGCATTAGGCACCGCGGCGAGCGCACCCACTTTGATCCCGCTCAAGGTTTAAAGGACCAAATTCGACAATGCTTGCCGCATGAGTCCGTTCCGCACCCTGGCGCCCGCCATCATACTGATGACCGTCACCGCGTCACTGCCAGCCCACCCTGAAGGGGTCGAACAGGGCCGCGCACTGGCCGAGCGCCTCTGCGCATCCTGCCACATGGGTCCCGGGCAAGGTGAGAAGACAAGCCCGAACGGCATACCCGGCTTCCAAGCCGTCGCCAGACGCCCCAATCAGACGACCGCGGGCATTGTCGACTGGCTCCGCTCCGTCCCGCCGATGATGCCGGACCACCATCTCACCCAAGATGAAATGGCAGCCTTGGCCGCTTTCATCATGTCTCTGAATGACGCGCCCGCTGAGTAGCGCCGCGCGCCTCAGCTCAGTTCGCCACCAAGCCTGACATCGCCTCGGAGAAGCTGCCCGGCATCGTCATCGGCTTCGAAGCAGGCGGCTTGGCTTGCTTCACGGGCTTCTTCTTCTGCGCCGGCCGCGGCTCTTCATCCGCCTCGGCGTCGCTGATCGAAGCCGTCTCAACATCGTCGGCCGGACGCGTATCGATCGAGCGCACGCTGCTGCCGCCAATGGCCTGCGACACCCGGTTGTCGAGACCATAGACATCGCCGAAGTTCACGATTCTGCCGTCGTCTTCCGCCCACATGGTCAGATACACGTTGTGCACCCAAATGTGATTCTCGAGGGTCACGGTTTCCGACGACCGCCGCGCCTGTGCTGCCCGATCCTTGCCCCAGCCCTTGTCTTGCTCCAGCAGCACTTCGGCGAACCGCATCGGATCGTTGACGCGGATGCAGCCGTGCGAATAGGGCCGCTTCGTCTGCGCAAACAAATGCCGCTGCGTGGTGTCGTGCATGTAGACATCATGCGTGTTGGGGAACATGAACTTCACGAACCCCAACGGATTTTGCGCCCCCGGCGGCTGAATAAAGCTGTACTGGCGCAAATCCGCCGTCGCCCAGTTGACTGAGTACGGATCGACCGGCCGTCCATTGCGATAGGCGGTAAAGCCATAGGCCTTGATCACCGAGGCCCCGCCTCCACCGCCGCCGAACAGCTGATCGAAAAATCCGCCGCCACCCGCCTTCTGCAGGCGCGGCTTCAGCTCCTTGGCCTTGATCCCGTCCGGCACGCCCCACGACGGATTGAAAACAATCGTCTTCATTTCCGCCGAGAACGACGGCGTCGGCCATTCCGGCAACCCGACGATGATCTTCTCCTTGAAGATCACTTTGCCGTCCTTGAACATGCGCGTGATGTATTCCGGCACATTGTTGAGAACATGCGATGCGCCGAGGTCCTCCGGCATCCACCGCCAACGCTCCATGTTGATCACGAGGCGCTGCGTATCGCGGGGATTTTCCTTCGCTTCGCCGTCGCCCTCGCGATTGAGCGCCGTGCGGGTCCGCTTGTTGAGTTGACCGTTGGCCTTCAGGCCATTCGCAGTTTGGAAGGCCTTGACGGCCTCCGCCAGCTTTTCGTCGTACAGCGTTTCTTCCCCCGCGAACGCCGCCGGTTGCTTCAAGCGTTTGCGCAGAAGCGCAATATCGGGATGCAGCGACCCCGTTTTGATTGTGGCCCCGGTGGCCGGCAGCTTCACCAGAAGGGCTTCATCCACCGGAGCCGGAGGCTCCACAGGCCCCAGCCGCTTGACCAGTTCCGTCCGCAGCCTCTGGAACTGCTCGTGCTTGGGATGCAGCCCCGTCAAATAGGCGGCCGCATCGTTGCTGACCTCTAAGTCCTTCAATACCGTATTGGGATCGCGCACCGGCGGTGTCAAATCGATCAACTGGCTGATCGACAGCGGCCGCGTCCGCCCACCTTTGGCGTGCCGAGCATAGGTCAGCGCCGCCAGCGTCAGATTTGCCTCCGCACTCCCTTGCGCCTCCGCATCCGGCAAAGCCACCGCCGCATCCGGCAGCCGGAATGCCTTCGCATTGAGGCCCCACTGATCCGCCTTGCCGATCTCGGACATCAAAGCCCTGGCCCGTTCGCTGAACGCTGTGCCCGAAATCCACAGTGGGTCCTTGCGCGCGCCATAAAACTGAACCGCCGCCTCAACGTCGTCCTTCTGATAGAGCCCCGCAAACGTCTTATCCTGCAGCCGGGCCTGCGCCGCCGCGACCGCCGGCGATGGAGCGATGGCCGCTGCCAGTGCTGCCCCCGGTGCAGCAGGCGTGATCGCATCAACTGCCGGTGTAGCGGACTCCGTAACGGACTTCATCACCGGCGGATCGCCATTGGGCGTTGCGCCAGCAGCGCCGGCCATCAAGCAAAAACCCAGGACCCCGGCGGCAAAGGCCGGACGGTTGGGAAGCAGTATGCTCATTTGGGCGGGTCTCCGGCTGCGCGCGTGTTGCTCTTGTAACTATACTTTTTCCAACGCAGCACAAACGTCCGGGAGGATCATGGCGATTTGTTGGGATAGCGCCAATCCGGAGAATACCGTTGTACGCGATTTGCATCGATCACTAAAAGCCACGTTTCCGCCTCAATCGGCCCGGATAGCCGCCGGTTCCCGGCCTTCGGCCCAGCCCCGCGCCCTTCAATGATCGCCCGAGAGATAAGGTCTGACACCGGAAATGGCTGAAAACGTCTCTCGCACTCAGGTTGTACTTGTCATTCGGGCCGCCGCCGGCGCGGGTCCGTCGCTCGCCGGCTGTGCTGCTGACGCCGTCCGCACAGCCCCGATCGCCACTGTCATCCTCGAACCTGACACCCAAAGCCCGATGGCCGCGCCCGAATTGGCTCCTGTCGTGGCCGCCATCCAGGCGCTTGGCATTGCAACCCTGATCGCCGGCGACGCCGCCCTAGCCCGCGTCGTGAAAGCCGATGGCGTCCACATTCCGGCCTCCAAAGCTGCGGCCGCCACCTACCGCGAGGCGCGCGAGATTCTCGGAACCCGCTTCATCGTCGGCATCGACGCCGGCCGCACGCGCCACGACGCCATGACCGTTGGCGAAGAAGGAGCCGATTACGTGGCCTTCGGCATCCCTGCCCACGTCGAAGATCGCCAGACCGCACGCGCTCGCCGCCTCGAGTTGATCGCTTGGTGGTCGGAAATCTTCGAGATCCCCTGCATCGCGTGCGATGTCGAAACGCCGGAAGAGGCAGGCAGCCTTGCCGCCGCGGGCGCCGACTTCATCGCCGTGCGTGTTCCCGACACGCTGCTGACAAGCGGCACGGCGAACATGCTATCGCCGTTTGCCGAGGCCATAACGGCCACCGCGCCAGTGGCTTGAGATCGTGGCCTGAGATCAACGCCGATGAACAAAGCCGTTCTTGCACTTATTCTGATCGCCGGCGCTGGTGCCGGCGCTGCCGGCGTCCTGGTCGCCACGGGGCAGCTAAAGCTACCAGACTTATCGTCGGATAGCGGCGGCACGCCCGCCGAAACGCCCACAACAAAAGCCCCCGCGGCACCCTCTGCCGACGACGACGCAGCCTACATGGCCTTCGATCAAGGTCAATATCTCACCGCCCTTTCGCTCGCCGAGCGCAAGGCTGCCCTTGGCGACCCACAAGCCCACACGCTCGTCGCGCGCATCTATGAAGGCGGCCTCGGCGTCGGCAAGGACGATATCACCGCCGCCCGCTGGTATTCCCGCGCCGCCGAATTGGGAGATGTCCCCGCCATGTTGGCGCTTGGTAATATGCTGGCCGAAGGGCGCGGCATCGGCAAAGACCGCGCCGCTGCCGCAACACTTTACGAAAAAGCCGCCGCCACAGGCGACCCGCTCGCCAACTACAATCTTGGTCTTCTCTTTCTGAAAGGCGATGGCAAACCCGAAAACCCCTTCCGCGCCGCCAAACACATCCAGTATGCCGCCGAGAAGAACATCGCCCAGGCCCAGTTCGACTTGGCAGCTCTCTACCAGAAAGGTGTCGGTGTCGAAGCCAACGCACTTGAAGCCGCTGGTTGGATGTCGAAAGCCGCCAAGCAGGGCCTCGTGCCCGCACAATACGAATACGCGGTCATGCTGATGCGCGGCCTCGGCCTGAAAGAGGACGAGAGCAGGGCCATCCCCTATCTCCAGGCTGCCGCCGAGAAGGGGATTCCCGGGGCCCAGAACCGCCTTGCCTGGATTCACCAAGAAGGCGCAGGCGGCATGAAAAAGAACACCGCTGAGGCCGCCAAGTGGCGCTACATCGCCAAGGCTGGCGGGATTGCAGACGACAAGCTGGACGTGCTGGTCGATGCCCTGCCCGAAAGCGAAAAGAAGGCCGCCCAAAAGGCCGCGCAGGATTGGCGCGACAAACAGCTCACACTCCGCTAGAGCGTGGGTCCCGTCAAAAACGCCTGCTGATCCCCGGCCAACCCATGCCCGCTTCCGCTCTTATCAACGTCATGACCCAAGCCGCCCGCAAGGCGGCCCGCTCCCTCGTCCGCGATTTCGGCGAGGTCGAACAGTTGCAGGTCTCGATCAAGGGCCCGGCCAATTTCGTCTCCGCCGCGGATCACAAGGCCGAGGAAGTCATCTTTCGCGAACTGAACAAGGCTCGCCCGCAGTACGGCTTCCTGATGGAAGAAGGCGGCGAGGTCGAAGGCGCCGACAAAACCCATCGGTGGATCATCGACCCGCTCGACGGGACGACGAACTTCCTGCACGGCATCCCGATGTTTGCGATCTCGATCGGGCTGGAGCGCGACGGCCAACTCGTCGCCGGCCTCGTTTACAATCCGATCGCCGACGAACTTTTCACCGCCGAGAGGGGCAAGGGCGCTTTCCTCAACGAGAAGCGCCGACTGCGGGTCGCCGCCCGCAAGACCGTCGGCGACGCAGTCGTCGCAACCGGAATTCCACACCGCGGCCGGCCCGGTCATCCCGGCTTCATCAAGGAAATGTCGACCGCCATGAAGGAGGTTGCTGGCATCCGCCGCACCGGCTCGGCTGCCCTCGATCTCGCATGGACCGCCGCCGGCCGCTTCGATTGCTATTGGGAACGCAACTTGAAGCCGTGGGACATGGCAGCCGGCATCGTTATCGTGCGCGAAGCAGGCGGCATCGTTACCGACCTGCAGGGCACCGATAAAATGCTGGCCAAAGGCGATGTCATCGCCGGCAACGGGCACATGGTCAAAGCCATACGCACCCTCGTCAACGTCTGATCACGGCCTCACGGATAAAGCCGCGTCTTCGTCCAATGCGCGTCCGGCGTCTCGCGCCGAAACACGACGCGGTCATGCAGCCGGAACGGCCGGTCCGCCCAGAATTCAATCTCCAGCGGCATCAAACGGAACCCCGACCAGTGCGGCGGCCGCGGGATTGTGCTGATGCCGAACCGCGCCGTCTCAATCGCCACCGCTTTTTCCAGTGCCAGCCGGCTTTCCAATGGCCGCGATTGCTTCGACGCCCAGGCCCCGATCCGGCTCGTCCGGTGCCGCGACGCGTAGTATTCGTCGGCCTCTTCGGGCGTCACCGGCGTGATCCGCCCGCGCGCTCGCACCTGCCGCAGCAAGCTCTTCCAGTGAAACACAATTGCGGCCTGCGGATTGTCGGCAAGCTCACGTCCCTTGGCGCTTTCCAGATTGGTGTAAAACACGAACCCGCGCCCCGGCACGCCCGCCCCATCAAGCCCCTTCAGGAGGACCATACGCACATTGGGCATTCCCGAAGGATCCGCCGTCGCGATCGCCATAGCGTTGGGATCGTTGATCTCCTTTTCGCGCGCCTCCCCGAACCAGCTCTCAAACAGCAGGAACGGCTCCACTGCTTCGGCGAAATCGCCGCCGTGCGTGTCGTGGCTCTTTTGGCTCATCTCAAGGCCTCGTTTCGTGTGTCCGGCGCTTTCCCGCGGCGGCGCGTTGTTCAGATTCTCTTAACGCATGCCTGACGCCGATCCGATCCTTTCTCATCAATTCGCAACACCCGTTGACCCTTTCTTATCCATGTTCGGCCACGATTGTCCCAAGGCCCTGTCCGGGCCGCTGTTGTGTCCCTGTTCCTGAGTTGCGAGTTCAGTCATGCGTGAAACCCACTCCCTCGTGTCGCTTTCGGCCGGCGCGCTCACCGCCTTCGCCATGGTCGCCACCGTTTTCCTGTCGTCTCCCGATGCGTTCGCGGCCGATACGATCCAGGAAAGCGCCGGGCCACAAGCCCCCTCCTGTGCCTGCCCCGGCACCACCAGCCGCCGCCAGAAGCCCAAATATGCCGATCTGAAGCCCGTCCCCGATGACGGCCGCGCCCTCGACGCAGGCGACGAAGTCGCTGCCCTCTCCAGCGTCCAGCACGCACTCACGGCCACCGCCGATGGTGCCACCTATGTCTGGCATCGCAACAACGGACGCATCTCCGGCCTCGTCCAGCCGACATCCTCGTTCAAAAACGTCGAAGGCACGCTCTGCCGCCACGTCATGGTCATGCTGACGACCGGCGATAAAACCCGTAAAGCCGAAGGTGTCGCCTGCCGCGACCACAAAGGCGTTTGGTCGCTGGAAGGCTGATCGCGGCCCAGGCCGTCCCTCCGGGGCGATCAGCCGCGCCCGCAGTACCCGTGCCGCGCCCGCCGGGCGGGCGCACGAATATCATGATTTTCAAAGCGTTAGGCGGCAAGGAAAATTGCCGCGCCCGAACCGCCTAACCCACCGCGCGATAACCCGTGCCGTGACTGGACCGCACAAGTCTTTTGTGTAGGATGCCGCAAAATTACACGGACAGAGAAAAGGAATTGGGAAGCTCATGGCTGAACCAGGAGCAGGTGACGGCGTGCCGGCAGGCAACCTCATGGCTGGCAAGCGCGGCCTCATCATGGGCATCGCCAACAATCGCTCGATCGCGTGGGGCATTGCCCGTGCCGTAGCGGCTCAGGGCGCCGAATTGGCGCTCACCTACCAGGGTGACGCCCTGAAAAAGCGCGTCGAGCCACTTGCCGCTGAACTCGGCGCGTCGCTCGTTCTTCCCTGCGATGTCTCCGATAAAGCCTCCATCGACGCCCTCTTCGCCGAAATCGAGAAGCAGTGGGGCCGCCTCGACTTCCTCGTCCACGCCATCGCTTTTTCCGACAAGAACGAGCTCGATGGCCGCTATGTGGAAACCACCGAAGCCAACTTCACCCAGACGATGCTGATCTCCTGCTACTCGCTGACGGCGCTTGCCCAGCGCGCGGAGAAGCTCATGACCAACGGCGGCTCCATCATCACGCTGACCTACTATGGCGCCGAAAAAGTCATGCCGCACTACAACGTCATGGGCGTCGCCAAGGCTGCCCTCGAGGCCTCCGTACGTTACCTGGCGTCCGACCTCGGCCGCACCGGTATCCGCGTTAACGCGATCTCGGCAGGACCCATCAAAACGCTCGCCGCCGCCGGCATTTCCGATTTCCGCTACATCCTGCGCTGGAACGAATACAATTCGCCGCTCCGCCGTACAGTGACCATCGAAGACGTCGGCGGCGCCGGCCTTTACCTGCTCTCGGACCTTTCACGCGGCGTTACGGGCGAAATCCACCACGTCGACAGCGGGTATCATGTCCAAGGCATGAAGAACGAGGACGCCCCCGACATCTCCGTGGTGAAGAGCGATAGCTGAGCGGGTAGTCGCGCGGGTCGCAACGTCTTACATGTGCAGCATGCGCCCCGCTCTCAAACTCTACGTGGTCCGTCACGGCGAAACCGACTGGAACGCCGAACGGCGCTACCAGGGCCAAACCGATATCCCGTTGAACGATCGCGGCCGCGCCCAGTCGCGCCGCAACGGCGAAACCCTCCGCGCCTTTCTCCCGTCCATCGAGAGCGCAGACTTTGTCGCCAGTCCCCTCGGCAGAGCCCGCGAGACCATGGAAATACTGCGCGCGTCCCTCGGCCTCGCGCCCGCCGCCTACCGCGTCGACCGCCGCCTCATCGAGCTCTCCTACGGGTCCTGGGAGGGGCAATTGCAATCCCACCTGCCCCTTTCCGATCCCCAGGGCCTGGCTGACCGCGCGCTAGATCCATTCCGCTGGCGCCCCGTCGGCGGCGAGAGCTACGCCGATCTCCTCGGCCGCATCATCGATTGGACCGAAACCCTGGAACGCGACACGGTCATCGCGTCCCACGGCGGCGTCTCCCGCTGCCTGCGCGCCCACCTATTAAACCTCGATCCCGAAACGATCCCCGCCCTCGAAAGCCCACAGGATAAGGTGCTCGTCATTTCCAGCGGTGCAATGACCTGGGTGTAAATCCCTGTGAACCAACTGGGTGTCCACGTCGTTTACCTGCTAAGTCACTTATCCGTCGTCCCGCCGCAGCCGATCAACAGGTCCTCATGCAGTACGTCATCGCCTACCTCGCCACCGGCCTCTACATGGCCCTCGTCGACAGCGTCTGGCTGACGAATATGATCAACGTCTACCGCCAGAACATTGGCGAACTGTTGCTGCCCGAAGGCATCCGCATCGCCCCGGCCATCGCCTTCTACCTGCTCTATATTTTCGGAATCGTTTGGTTCGCAGTATCGCCCGCTCTAGCAAGCGGTGGCAGCCTCCAGACGGCAGCTCTTAACGGCGCGCTGTTGGGCCTTGTCTGCTACGGCACCTACGATCTCACTAACCAGGCCACACTCAAGGTCTGGCCCACGTTCATCACCCTGATGGACATGTCGTGGGGCGCCTTCCTCACCGCGACCGCCGCAGTGGCCGGCACGCTCGCGGCACGCTGGTACGGCAACGCCTGAGAGGTCAGCGAACGGGGCGCAGTCGGTAGTGCTTGACGCCCCACTCGTCCCCGTTGGCATGACCGAACAGCCCTTCGGTCGCCAAGTAGAATAGCCGCCAACGCCGCTTCCACAACGCCGCCTGAGTGCCATACACGTCGCGCAAGATGCGATCGATTTCGACGCCGTTGCGATCGAAATTCTCGATCCAGTGCGTTGCCGTGCGCGCATAATGCGTCCCGCTCCAGCGCCACTCCTCCTCGACTTCGACGAGATTGGAAAATTGCCGGATCAGCCCATCGCTCGGCATGATGCCGCCGGTGAAAAAGTACTGCCCGATCCAGTCCGTCGGATCCGTGTGATCGAACCGGTACGGCGTCGCGCGATGCGAGAATACGTGAATAAACAGCTGCCCATCGGGCGCGAGTGCATCGCGCACCTTGGCGAGCAGCGCCTCCCAATTCGACATGTGCTCAAACATTTCCACCGACACGACGCGATCGAACGGTCCCTCCGGCTGAAATGCATTCATATCGCAGGTGATCACGCGCACATTGCCGAGCCCCCGCGCTCGCGCCGTCTCCTCAATATACCGCCGCTGGCTGGCTGAATTCGAAACCGCCGTAATCGACGCATTCGGATACCGCGCCGCCATGAACAGCGTGAGCGACCCCCACCCGCAACCCAATTCCAAAATCCGATGACCGTCCGTGAGCCCCGCCCGCTCAACGGTAATCGCGAGCGCGGCCGCCTCCGCTTCCCCGAGTGTCTCGCGCCCCGTCGCGTAATAGCAGCTTGAATACTTGCGATGCGGTCCAAGCGTCAGCCCGAAGAACTCTTCGGGCAATTCGTAATGCTGTTCGTTCGCCGCATCCGCATGCAGCGCGATCGCCCGCCGCCGCATATCGTCCGCGAAAGCACGGTCAACCTCCGCGTCAGGCTCCCGCGACCGAGCCCGTGTGCCGATGAGAGACTGCACCCCGAACCGCAGCACGCTGTCTGGAAGCGGCACGCTCTCCACCGTCCGGATCGCCCCCGAAATCACGGATCGCGGCATCGTCGTCATCACACACTCCCCAGGCAGAGGCCCCTTTACGGCCGGATCATTTCAAACGAGCTTCGGAAAAAACACTGGCACCCGCGCCTTGTAGGCCGCAAACGCTTCCGGCCGCGACCTCTCCATATGCGCTTCCAGCGGCGGCACACCCGATACATGCCGCAAAAGGTAGTACATCAGCGCCGGCGCCAGCAATGCGAGTAATCCAACCGGATAGCCCACCGGATCGAACGCGATCACCGGCCACGCGCACCACGACAGAAATTCAAAAAAGTAATTCGGGTGCCGCGAAACGCTCCACAGGCCCACATCGCACACCCGCCCCTTGTTCGCCGCATCGGCCTTGAAATGCGCCAACTGCCAATCAGAAACCGCCGTGCCGATCACGCCGGCCAGAAGCACGCCGGCCCCCAGCACATCCCACAGATCGAGTGGACCCGGTCGGTCCGCTGCCATCGCCATGGCGCCGAACAACGGCACCCCGGCCAGCGCCTGCGCTTGCAGAAACAGAAAAAGCCGCCGTGGATGGTCCGAGCCCCACTCGCGCTTCAAGTCCGCATAGCGCGCATCCTCGGCCTTGCCCCGCGTCCGCCCGAACAGGTAAATCCCCAGCCGAAACGACCACAGCGCGGCCAATGCAGCGACCAGCCAATGCCGCGATCCCACATCGGAACCAGCTAAAACGAGAATGGATGTAAGAGCCGCCAGCCCAACCCCGAAGGTCCAAACCGTATCCGCCCACCCGCCGTTGCCACTCTGCATGGCTAGGATGTATCCACCCGCCATCATGAGCGACAACACCGCAAGGCCGGCCGAAAGTGCAATTAGGATATCCAACGTCTGATCACTTTCGCTAAGAAGAGGTGAGAGTTCAACGCAGCCGGTTAGCCAACGGATCCGCGTGAACCGCTGCGAGATCTATTTCGTAGATCAATATATAAATCCGGTGGGGACGAAAGACAGTGGCTCGCATTGCAGTGGTGGGGTCGGGCATTTCAGGCCTTTCGTGCGCATATCTCCTGAAAAGCACCCACGATGTCGTCGTTCTTGAGGGCCAAGCCATTCCCGGCGGCCACTCCCGCACCATCCACGTTCCCCGCCCCAATGGCCCCCTTCCCGTCGACACCGGGTTCATCGTCTATAACGAGGTCAACTATCCCCACCTGACGAAACTCTTTGCCGGTCTCGACGTACCCACCAAGCCAAGCGACATGTCGTTCGGCGTCCGCTATGGCGACGGCGAACTCGAATTCTGCGCCAGTTCGCTTGAAGGCCTTTTTGCGCAGAGGAGGAATATGCTCTCCCCCCGCTACCTGCGCATGCTGGCCGATATCATGCGCTTCTTCCGCTCCGCCAAGCTCGCCCTCGACGAGCCTGGCGATCCGACGCTCGGCGAATTCATCGACCGCCTCGCCCCCGGCGATTGGTTCAAGGACCGCTTCCTCGTCCCCATGGGTGCTGCCATCTGGAGCACGCCGCCCCGCCAAATGCTTGATTTCCCAGCCAAGACATTCGTCCGCTTTTTTGACAACCATGGACTTTTGTCCGTCAATGGGCATCATCCCTGGCGGACAGTCGACGGGGGCAGCGAGCAATATGTCCGCCGGATCATCGATCGCCTCGGACGTAAAGTCCGGACGGGCGACCCGGTCCGCGAGGTTAGGGCCGCACAGGGTGGATTTGAAGTCGTGACCAAAAAGGGGGAAAGAGAGCGCTTCGACGAGGTCGTTCTGGCCGCGCACGCCGACGCTTCTCTCGCCATGATCGCCGATCCCACGCCCGACGAACGCCGCATCCTCGGCGCCTTCAAGTTTCGCGACAACGAGGGCGTTCTGCATACCGACGCACGCCTCATGCCAAATGCAAAGGCGGCTTGGGCAAGCTGGGTTTACGGCGCCGGCGGTCCCGACACGGGCAACAACGTCTCCGTGACCTATTGGATGAATAAGCTCCAATCGCTGCCCGGCGACGACGTCTTCGTCAGCCTCAATCCCGACCGCGAGATCGACCCCGCCAAGGTCGTCGACCGCCACATCTTCCGTCATCCCGTCTTCTCGCGCGAGGCCGTCGCCGCGCAGGCAGAAATCCCATCGATCCAAGGCCGCCGCGGCCTCTGGTTCTGCGGGGCCTGGCAGCGCAACGGCTTCCACGAAGACGGCCTGTGGAGCGCTGTCCGTGTTGCCCAATCCAAGGGAGTACCAATCCCATGGGCATGAAAGCGACAACCGAGATTGCCAGCGACGAACCCATTGCGCGCGGCCTCCTGGAAGCGCGCATCACACATGCGCGCTTTACGCCCAAGCCTTACACGCTGGCCCATAACCTGACTTACCTGCACATTCCCGTCGCTGCGATCCCGCGCCTCAAACGCCGTTTCCTCAGCCGCAACGGCTGGGGCCTCTTTGCTCTCAACGATCGCGACTATGGCGACCGCACAACCGGCCTCAGCGATTGGCTGAACGCCGCTTTCGCCAGCGTCGGCGCGACAATGCCCGATGGCGAAGTGACACTGATCACGCTTCCCCGCGTGCTCGGCTTCGGCTTCAACCCGGTCAGCTTCTGGCTTTGCCACGATCAAACCGGCGCGCTCTTAGCCGTGCTGGCAGAAGTCAACAACACGTTCGGCGAGCGCCACTGCTACCTCTGCCGCAAAGCCGACGGCACGGCGATCGGGCCTGATGAAGAGATCACCGCCGAAAAGGTTTTCCACGTCTCGCCCTTCTTCCCCACCGACGGCGAATACCGGTTCCGCTTCATTGAAAAGCCCGACCGCGTTTCGATCCGCATCGATCTCTACCGCGACGGCGCCCGTGCGCTCACCGCAACCATCGGCGGCCGCTTCGAGACACTGACCTCCCGCGCACTGTTGAAGAGCTTCGTCCGCCACCCCTTCCCCACCCTGCAGGTCGTGTTGCTGATCCACTATCATGCGGCCCGCCTGTACCTGCGCGGCCACAAGATTTTTACAAAGCCAACGCCACCCGGCGACCTCGTGACGGCCTCACTCGGCCGGACGCCGGCGACCTACCCTCCGGAGCAGACATGACGACGATCCCCTACCTTGGCCAGAAGGCCCTGCGCGTTCTCGAATCCGCAACGCGTTTCGGCACCCTGACCGTCATCACACCGGAAGGTGAGGAGCGCACATTCCCAGGCGCCGACCCCGGCCCACATGGCACCATCCACATCAAGGACTGGCGCACCATCAACGCCGCGCTGGCAGAGGGCGACATCGGTCTCGGCAACGCCTACATGGCCGGTTGGTGGGACAGCGACGATCTGGAAGCGCTCCTCACTGTGTTGATGCTCAACATGGATGGCCTCGGCCGCCTCGCCTGGGGCTCCTATCTCCACCGCATCCGCTCTGTGCTGCTCGAATGGATCTTCCGCCGCAATTCGGTGAAGGGCTCGCAAAAGAACATCATGGCCCACTACGACGTCGGCAATGATTTCTACGCCCGCTGGCTCGACCCGACGATGACTTACTCCAGTGCCATCTTCCCCAAACCCGAAACCGATCTCGAAAGCGCGCAAAAGGCCAAGTACGCCCGCATACTGGAGCGCATCGGCGGCAAGTCGGGCAACGTTCTCGAAATCGGCTGCGGCTGGGGCGGCTTCACAGAAGCCGCCGTCAACCATGGCCACGGCGTAACCGCACTCACCATCTCGCCCCGCCAGCACGCTTACGCCACCGATCGCGTCGGCAAATCAGCCGACATCAAGCTGCAGGACTACCGCAAGCAACAGGGCACGTTCTCCTCCGTCGTCTCCATCGAGATGTTCGAAGCGGTCGGCGAGCGCTACTGGCCAACATACTTCCAGACCCTGCGCGATCGCCTCACCGCCAATGGCACCGCCGTTATCCAGACGATCAGCATTTCCGAGCAGCTTTTCCCGAGCTATCGCGTGTCGAGCGACTACATCCGCCACCACATTTTCCCCGGCGGCATGTTGCCCTCCGTCACCCGCTTCAAAGAGGAAGCAGGACGCGCCGGTCTCGCCGTCAGCGATGTCTTCTCCTTCGGGCAGGATTACGCCCGCACGTGCCGTGAATGGCTCGTCCGCTTCGACGACGCACTCCCCAGCATCCGCGCACTGGGCTATGATGAAGGCTTCCTCCGCGGCTGGCGGCTCTATCTCGCCATGTGCGCCGGCGCGTTCGCCATCGGCCGCACCAACGTCCACCAATTCGAGTTGGTGCCCATCCGCAGCTAAGGAGCCAGCTGCAAAGAGATCAGTCCCACGCGAGGCCATTCATCGCTGCGATCGGCCGGCCCTCGGCATCCGCAAAGATCTCAGCAACCGTGCTCGCATCGATGCGCCCGCCGGGCCCCGCGTGCACGCCGCTCGCGACGTACACGCTGTCGATCCCAGCCGCCGTCGCACCCGCGATATCGGTCCCAACGCCGTCGCCGATCGCCAACACCTCAGCCCGCGCAACAGCCGCCCCGCGCAACACCGCCAGCCGCTCGAACGCCAGATCATAAACCGGCAGGTACGGCTTGCCCGCATACGCAACCGCGCCGCCCATATCCTCGTACGCCTTCGCCAGCGCGCCCGCGCAATAGATGATGCGACCGCCGCGCTCCACCGTCAGATCTGGGTTCGCGCAAATCATATCCGCACCGCGCTTCTTCAACAGCGCCAGAATTTCGATGTACGTCTCCGGCGTCTCGCGCTCGTCATCATAAAGCCCGGAGCACACCACCGTCTGCGCTTTCGCCATAGGCACTGGATCAGCCGCGCCCTCGAATAGCCCGCGATCCCGCTCCGGGCCGATATGTCCGATCGCGCGCCCTGCCTCCGCTGCCCGCTGGATCATCTCACGCGACGCATCCCCCGACGTCAGGATGGTGTCATAGGCATCCCGCGGCACGCCGATCCGGTCCAATTGCTCAACCACAGAGGCAGCAGGCCGCGGCGCGTTCGAAAGCAGCAGCACTGTCCCACCGCTTCGGCGGAACCGCGCACACGCGTCCGCTGCAGGCAGAAAGGGCGTCACACCATTGTGCATCACGCCCCAGATGTCGACGAGCCAAGCCGTCCGGCCGGCCGCCAACGGCGCAATGGATGAAACGATCGGAATGTCGGCGCGATGTGTCATGGAGCGTGCGTAGAGAACGCCTCGCTCCTGATCAAGCGCCAGGATGTCCCGGCCGGCGCACAGGATGCGCCGCAGCAGGAATTGGCCGGTCCTCGAACCGGCACGCCCCGCCCTGCACCGACCCACACGACGTTTCGCGGATGTCGGTCTCTGGATCGGTCAGCGTCCGGTAGAGCCGCGTGAATGTCGCCGCATAGTAGTCGCACAGAGGCATGTCCGAGGTCTCCCCTCGGCACATCGGACTGTTGGCGATCTCTAAAACCAGCGGCCGCGTCGAGACCGCCCGGAACGTCCCGCTGCCGGCGAAGGTCCATGCATGCTTGCCGATAGCCGCCGTCAGCGCCCGCGTCGCCAGTCCGCGCGGCAAAATCTTCAAAACAACCTGCGCCGACATCGGAATCCGGTTGGCGAGAATGTAGTCGCCCGTCAGCAGCCCGGCCTCATAGAAGAGATCGCGCGCCACCTCTGCCGTCACGGACGCACGCAACGCCCGGTGCAACGCGATCACCTCAGCCTCATCGACCATGTGCTCCGGCAGCGCGCCGAGATAGCGCTGCAGCCCCGCCCGCCGGAATAGCGCATTGCGCGCCTCGGCCCCCAAGCGCGCCGTCATCGCCGCGCTCAGCTGAATAATCGCATTGGGTCCGATCCGCGCCGGCTGATGGCGCCCACCATCAGCCGGCACGGACCCCGCATCAAGCGCCAGCGGTCTCATGCGGCACCTTCACGGCCGGACGCGTCACGCCCCCTACGGTGATCGTCGTCTTCGGCGGACCGGCCTTTGCAACGGCCTTTTCCTGAGTCTCACAATCGCAGCCCGACCCGCACCCGCACGCATCGTCGCTCTCGCACATCTGCTGCGTCAAACCGTGCATCGCCGCGGCCTGCAACGGCACGCCGTCGTCCGCCATTTGCTCCTTGCCGCCGCCGCATGCCATGGCCATCGCCGCGTCGTGCATGGTGTTGCCCTTGCGGTTGTGCGTCACTTGCCATTCGACATCCTCGTCGTTGGCCCGCTCGCGCGTCAGGTCGAAATCGAAATGCACTTTCTTCTTCGATTGAGGTCCCCAGTAATCGACCTTGCCGAGGTCATAGAACTTGCGCTCGAACCCGGCTTTCAGGAACGCCTTGAGGCAGCCCCAGAGATATTTGCGCCGGTCGCCCGTGCCGGCGAACGGATACGAGAACAGCGCCTTCTTCATGTAGAAGCGCCGGTAGTTGTTCATTACCCGGTCGAGCAGCTCCGCCCGATCCATGGCGTCCGGCTTCATGATCGGCGTCACGAAGTTATACTTCTCGTAGTCGAACACTTCGACCTTGTCGCCAAGCTCCTTGAAGAGATCGGAGAACGGCCACGGCGTATACATCGACCAGTTGGCGAGATCCGGCTTCCAGTCGCACGCCATCCGGTAGGTCTCTTCCAGCGTCTCCGCCGTCTCGTTCTCAAGCCCGACGATGAATTGCGCTTCCACCACGATTCCGTTGTCGCGCAACAGCTGCACCGCCTTCTTATTCTGCGCGACCGTCGTCTCCTTGTTGAAAAGGTCGAGCTTCAGCTGCGCCGCCGCCTCCGTGCCAAGCGACACGTGAATGAGCCCCGCCTTGCGGTAAAGCGGAAGCAGCTTTTCATCGCGCAGAATGTCCGTCACGCGCGTATTGATGCCCCAGAGCAGCCCAACGTCGCGTTTGATCAGCTCCTCGCAGAACGCCACGAATTTCTTGCGATTGATCGTCGGCTCCTCGTCCGCGAGGATGAAGAACCCAACCTGATGCTTATCGCGCAACTCGATGATCTCATCGACAACCGCCTTCGGATCGCGGATGCGATAGTCGCGCCAGAACTTCCACTGCGAGCAGAACGAGCACGTAAACGGGCACCCGCGCGCCATGTTGGGAATGGCCACCCGCACGCCCAGCGGAATGTACTGATACTTCGGCCAGTCCAGGATGCTCCAGTCCGCTTTGATGGAATCGAGATCCTTGACCGTCGGCGCCGCCGCCGTCGCAATCACCATTCCATCGACGATATAGGCAAGCCCCTTGATCGACGCCCGCGCCTCCGGCCAACGCCCGTCCGCAACAGCCCGAGCCACCTCGACCATGATCTCTTCACCCTCGCCGCGAATGATCGCATCGATATAGGGCGCCTCCGCCAGCACCTGACGGTACATGAACGTGCCGTGGATACCGCCCAAAAGCGTCACCGCCTTCGGACAAACCTCCTTCGTCATTTTCAAGACGTTCTCGGCCTTGTAGATCGATGGCGTAATCGCCGTCACGCCGACGATATCCGGCTGCAACTCCTCGATCTTCGCCTTCAAGGTCTCATCGTCGATGTCGTGCGTCATGGAGTCGATGAAGTGGATGTCGTCAAAGCCCTTCGCCTTGAGCGCACCGGCCAGATACGCCACCCATGCCGGCGGCCAAGCCCCGGCGATTTCCGCTCCGCCCGAATGATAGTTGGGATGAATGAAAAGGATGCGCATGGACGGGAACCTCCAAGACCAAAACTGTCCACGCCACTTTACGTACACCGTCGCGGACGCGTTTGACGCGAGTCAAATCCACGTCAATTCTTTGCCGCCACCGCACAGCCCATAGAAAAACCCGCCATGCAGAAGCATGGCGGGGTCCAGTCTGGGTAGGATCGTGATGGACTACTCAGCCGCGAGGCGCACGAATTTACCGTTCGCCATCGGGCAGGCGTTCCAAAGATCGCTGAGTGCCGCCACAAGCACGGCCATCTGCTGGTCGCTGTGCATCGGCCCCGGCGTCAAACGCATCCGCTCGGTTCCCTTCGGCACCGTCGGATAGTTGATGGGCTGCACGTAGATGCCGTAGTGGCCAAGCAGGGTGTCCGTCACTGCCTTGCAGTGCACCGGATCGCCAACCATCACCGGCACGATATGGCTCGGGTTGGCCATGAACGGGATGTTGGCATCTTTGAGCTTCTGCTTCAGCGTCCGTGCGCGCTCCTGATGCCGCTCACGCTCCACCGTGCTCGACTTCAGATGCCGCATGCTCGCGAGCGCGCCTGCCGTTATTGCCGGCGCCAGCGACGTGGAGAAGATGAAGCCCGAAGCGAACGACCGGATGGCATCGCAGATTTCGCGCTTGGCCGCGATGTATCCGCCCATCACGCCGAAGCCTTTGGCGAGCGTGCCGTTGATGATGTCGATCCGGTCCATCAGGCCTTCGCGCTCGGCTATCCCACCGCCCCGCGCGCCATAAAGACCGACCGCGTGCACCTCGTCGAGATACGTCATGGCGCCATACTTCTTGGCCAGATCGCAGATCGCCGCCATCGGCGCAATGTGTCCGTCCATCGAATAGACGCTCTCGAAGACGATCATCTTCGGCGACCCGATCGGCGCTTCTTTGAGCTTCTTTTCCAAATCCTCGACGTCGTTGTGCCGGAAGATCTTCTTCGGCCCGTTGCCGTGCCGGATTCCTTCGATCATCGAGGCGTGGTTCTTCTCATCCGAAAACACGATCACGCCCGGGATCAGACGCTGCAGCGTCGAGAGCGTCGCTTCGTTAGCCACATAAGCCGACGTGAATAGCAGCGCCGATTCCTTACCGTGCAGGTCGGCGATCTCCTGTTCGAGTTCGACATGATACCGCGTCGTGCCCGAGATGTTGCGCGTGCCGCCCGATCCCGCGCCCGCCTCGTCGATGGCCTGGTGCATCGCCGCGAGTACTTTCGGATTCTGCCCCATGCCGAGATAGTCATTCGAGCACCACACCGTGATCGGCCGCGCACCGGCTTCCGTATGATGGATAGCGGTCGGGAACGACCCACACTGCCGCTTCAAATCCGCGAACACGCGGTAGCGCCCCTCGGCCTTCAGGCCGTCGAGTTGCTCGCGGAAGATCGACAGGTAATCCATTTTTTGTCTCCGGTTCTTCTACGCTTTGGCCGTCACTTTCGGCGGCCGTGTTCGGGTCTCAGATACTTAGAATAAGGTCGCACTAACAGGCTGCGGCGGATCGGGCTGCACAGGAACGGTGGCCCGCGCAAGAACAGGCGAAGCGGTCATCTCACCAACACCATTTGCCTCCCGCGACCACAATCCCCACGACCACAGCGCAGCAGAGGGAAGCGGCACCACCAGGAACCAATGCTCGATGAGCGCCAGTGCCATGAGGGTGGCAAGAAACGTGAAGGCGGTTTTGTCGAAGGCACCGGCCACTGTCCCCGCTTCACCGATCAGTAGGAAGGTGGCAACCGTCGAGAGCGTCACGGATACAGGAAACAGAAGATTCATACTGCGCCGACAGAAGTACGTTTTGAGATAGGTCAGATGCGCGGGCAAAAACTCTTCCGTCAGATTCGGCACGCCCAGATACACGTTGAGCTTGGCGCTGATCCGCATCACCCACAGGATCACGAAGGTCCACAACCCCACTTCGTTCGGCGATCCCCACAGCATGGCAAAGAGTACGAGGCCCGTCAGTAGAATCGCGACCTCATGATAGAGCAGCGTCTCAACAGCCGACCAAAGCCCAGCCCGCCCGCGCACATGACGCGGCGCCTCAGTGGTGCGCGGCCCCGTGACGACGCCGGTCAAAAAGCTCATTTCATGCCAGCCCCACACCAGAAGTGCCGCCACGAAAGCCGTATACGCAGCGGCCGGCGACGTATCGCCGGCCGTCTGCCACAACGTTGCGAGCGCCCCGAGCGCCACAATGGTCGCTCCGGCCATCGACCAGCGTACTGTCGTTCGCGGCAGCCCTATGATGTAGAGCACCGCCCCGGTGAGAAACCACCAGGCAAAAAGAACGAACAGAACGGGCAGAGCGTAGTCGAGCACTGCGTTGTCTCCTGCGCTTGCGCGGCTACCAGATCGGCTCGAGACGAATCTGCTGCGGCAGCGGATTATCCCGCGGCTTCATCAGATACATCCGCGCGAACGTGCCGACAGCCGAGGCGCCAAGCCCAAACCGCCTGATCCGCGCGCCAAGCCCCGTCTTGCCCTCGAGCGCGCCGAGCTTGTCGTTCACGGCACGCAGCTTTTCGAGGCGCTGCAGGAACTTCGGATTCTCGATGTCGAGTTCGACCGGGAACACCTGACGCGCGATCTCGGACGTCAACCGGAAAACCTTCATGTCGTACTCAGTCGGATCGATACCGATGGCCTTGTGAAATTCCGGCCGCGCATGGTCGCGCACGTACATGGTGGCGTAGACCGCGAGCACGAAGAACCGCACCCACAGCTTGTTCACGCCCTCCAGGAGATGCGGATTAGCCCGCATCAAGAGCGCAAACGCCTCCCCATGACGGAATTCGTCATTGCACCACTTCTCGAACCACTTGAAGATCGGATGGAAACGCTTGTCCGGATGCCGCTCCAGGTGCCGGAAGATCGTAATGTAGCGGGCATAGCCGATCTTCTCCGACAGATACGTCGCGTAGAAGATGAACTTCGGCTTGAAGAATGTGTACTTCTTCGCCTTGGTCAGAAAGCCCAGATCGATCCCGATATCGAAATCGCGCAGCGTGTCGTTGATGAACCCGGCGTGGCGGGCTTCATCCCGGCTCATAAACTTGAAGAGTTCGACCAGATCCTTGTTCTTGCCACGCTTCTTCATTTCCGCATAAAGCACGCAGCCTGAGAACTCCGATGTCAGCGAGCTGACGAGGAAGTCGATGAACTCTTTGCGCAGGCCTTCAGGCAGCGCATTGAGGTCGAAGTCGTCCCAAGCATCCGTCCGCCGGAAATGACCGCGGTTCGTGTCGGCGCGCATTTCGTCCAGAAGCGCATCCCATTCAGCCCTGAGAGAGGACACGTCGATCCGGTCCAACTCGTCAAAGTCCGTCGTGTAGAAGCGCGGGCTAAGCAGCGTTTCGCTGACCGCCGCTGCCGTCGTCTCGTTCGGCGCGGTGCGCCCAAATGTTTCAATGGTCATAGCTTCCTCCCCGAAGAAAAGCTCACTTCGTAGAGTTCCGTGAACTCGAGCCGAGCCGAGATCTTGGTCATCAACCGCTCGAGCGGCGATGCGCGCGTGACAGTCGCCTGCCGCTGCAGCACGACTTTCTCGCCGTACGGCACGCGGATGGGATCGCCGTGCACGAGAACTTCATCGCCGGCTTCGACCGGCTTGGTCCCGTGCAAATCGACATGCGCGTGCAAGCTTTCGAAAGTGTTTTCGATTTCGATGGTGCAATTGACCACCTCAGGAGGTGGTCCGCGAAAGACGGACAGCATCATTGTTTTGTTCTCCCCAAGGCGAGAAAGGGTTCGAAGGCCTTGGTGTTCATGGCCCCGAACGCGTTCAGCATGACGACCTCGCCAGTCGCCAAATCTGTCAGTGACAACATATCGTCAGCGTGCCGCGCCAGGCGGAACGGCACATCAGCACTCGCCCCGCGCACCGCGCGATCACGAGCCATGCTCCGCATAACCACGCGAACGAAACCGTCCTGGCCCGGCTTCACTTCCGCGATCTGCTCGTTTCGGCCAGCGTCGACAACGCCGACCGAACCATTCTCGAGATCCTTGAAGACAAGGTCGCGGGTATCGGTGACCGGCGCATACTCGATACGCGTCGCTCCGAAATCCCACATGCTTGCCGAAGCTGCGAAGAGGATCGACAGACCGACCATTGCGGCCACTGCGATCAGCATGCCCCTGGGAAACGGTTTGGCGTCGATGGCTTCTTCGTGCACGTCAGATCTCCTTCAAGTTTAGGCAGTGGCCGGCGATGCGCCACCGTGGCCGGGTTGCGCTTCCGCGGGACGTGTGACGGCCACAGGACGGACCGCTTTTTCCGCCGACCCAGCCGCCGCGTTTAGAGCCCGCGACAACAGCGTGGCAACGTTCTGGGCATCGGGCACAGCACGCAGAGAGGGCTGCGCCTTGCGCACATGCCAAGCGCGTGTATGCGGCCAGAGATGGAAGTAAGACAGCCGTCCGAGATCATCCACTTCGATGGCCACGTCGCCCGTCCCGTCGGGCCGCAAGGCTGCACCCGCGCTGCGGATAGCCTTGAACGGCAGGTTGACGGAAATCGGCAACGCAACACCGAAACGCATGACCAGACGCTGGCTGGTGATCGTGTAGATCGTCGTGCGGGCGATGAGGCGCGCCAGCAACGAGAGGATGGCAATTGCGGCCGCAGCAACCACGGCAAGCGGAATGCTGTCGATCGCGATCTGCCCAATCGTGTGGCCATCAGAAAGGCCGGCGATCAGGCGCCAAGCCAACAGAGCGGCAAAGTACGCCCCGACCCAACCGATATGCAGCACGCGCCAAGCGGTGGCTGAAGCGGAGGGCGAACCCTGCCAGAGGATGTTTTCACCCTCCGGCAGGTGCGCGGGCAGGCCCGGGATGGGCTCGTGGTCGAACTCGTGGCTCACAGGAGCGGCTCCGCACGAGAGGGGTGAGAATAGAGCGTACCGGCGCCGTAATAGGCCGTCACCTTTTCTTCTTCGAGCAGCGTGATCTGATCCGGATTCTTAAGGCCCGGCACGTTGCCGAACTGCGAACCCATGATCGCCTTGACATTCACAGTGCCGCGGCCGTTGTCGAGCGTCAGGAAGGTCATCGGCACCAGGATCGAGCGGCCGGGCTTGCCGCCGGCAGCGTTGAGCTCAGCCTCCAGATAGCGGACGATAATTTCCGAACGGTCGATCCAGACGTCCTTGATCGTACCGACGGTGACGCCGTTCGAGCCAACCAGCGCAAAGCCGCGCGGATCACGCTCTCTGCTATTGACATCGAAAGCCGGTGCCACGCGGAAGGGAACGATCTTCGGGTTGCCATTGACCATCAGATCGGGAACGTCAGCGCGTTCCGCATAGGAACCCGGACCGATCTCGGCGAGCATGGGATCACCCGTAGGTTCAAGCGGCGCACCCGGCCAGACTGCGATCTTCTCGCCCTTGATCGGTCGCTGATCCCACTGGCCATTCGGAGCCAGAGCTTCGCCGCCGTGCGGCAGCTTGAACACCTTGGCTTCGGGAATGAAGAAAGGATCACCCGGCTTCAGCTTGTTCAACGGTTCCGAGAACAGCGGATATCCCTCACGGCGCGTTTCGCGCTGAAGGTAGAACACCAGTCCGACGAAGAAGATCAAAAACACGTACAAAGTGACCTGGGCTACATCGAATAGCCCCATAATCTCACCCTTCATAGTTCACCTCCATAGAAGACTTTAAGCTAACCGGGAAATTCGGCGAGACCGAACTTCTCGGACATGCGTGACTTGTTCAGCCGCCCCAGGCCCACGAGTGGGCCGATTGCGACCAGCGTCGCAAAGAGCAGCAGAATTTCGATGTGATAGACCGTTGTGTACCCGATCGCGGGACCGGTCAGCGCCTCGCCGAGCTGCCCCGACGCAGCCAACGAGCCCACCCCATCCCGAATGAGTCCGCCAAGCGCGATAGCGAGCCCCGCAGCTGTGGCTTGCACCGCCCCCCAGGCGCCTAGAGCTAAGCCGTTGTTGGGTCCACGCGACATACTCATGGCTGCCGTCAGCGTCCCGACCGAAAAGAGCCCGCCGCCAAAACCGATCAACATCGTACCAGCCCGGAAGATCTGAACCGACTCAACGTGGGCCGAAAGGATGACCAGAGGAAACGCCGCCAGACCAGCCACGACACCGAGCGCCGCCAACCGGAACGGATCGAAACCCGACGTCAGCAGGCTCGACGCAATCACAAATCCAAGCAGCGTGCCGCAGGCGAGGAACCCGGTTAGCGCCGTTGTCTGCCCCACGCTCAAATGCAAAACTTCGCCGCCATATGGTTCCAGCAGAATGTCTTGCATGCTGAAGGCCGCTGTCCCGAGCCCGACGCTAACCAGCACTCGCAGCCACGGTCCGTTCTTCGCGAGCGCATTCCACGTCTCCAGGAACCCCGGATCGCTCGCCGCCCGCCCGCGCGTCCGGGCCGGATCGCGCACTTCCTGTTTCCATAGCGCGACGACATTCAAAACCATCGTCAACACGGCCGCGCCCTGCACGACCTGAATGAGCCGCAGCTGGCTGAAGTCCGACAACAGCCATCCGAAGATGGCCGAGCTGACCACCATGCCAACAAGCAGCATCACGTAAAGGAAGGCGACCACACGCGGCCTCGACTCTTCCGTCGCCAAGTCCGTCGCCAGCGCCAGGCCCGCTGTCTGCGTTGTATGCAGGCCGATGCCCACGAGCAGGAACGCTAGCGCCGCACCCACATAGCCGATCCAAGCCGGCCCATTGCTGTCTCCTGACAAAACAATGAGCGCGAACGGCATAATCGCAAGCCCGCCGAACTGAAGCATGGAGCCGAACCAGATGTAGGGGGCTCGTTTCCATCCCAGCGCCGACCGGTGCGTATCGGACTTGAACCCGACAAGCGCCCGGAAAGGGGCAAACAGGAGCGGCAACGACACGGCAACGGCAACAACGAACGACGGCACGCCCAATTCCACGATCATCACGCGGTTCAGCGTTCCATTCAGCAGCACAAGCGCCATCGCAACCGACACTTGGAACAACGACAGCCGCAGCAACCGGCCAAGTGGCAGCTCGTCCGTCGCGGCGTCCGCGAACGGCAGAAAGCGCGGGCTGACACTTACCCACGCCCTCGACAGCTTGTCGTTCAAGCCGCTCATCCTCTGCGAAGCTCCATCGCCGACGAAACGTAAAACCCGCTATCCACCCGGAAGTGATTGGCCTCGCGGAAGGACGAAAGTGCCGGCTCTGCCGCGATATGCCGGCGGAGTTCGCCGGCATCGACCGGCTCGATGGCCGGGGCTCGGTCTTGCCTGGGGAAGAAGCGGCCGACCGCGTGCATCAACGTCAGAGCCGGCGTCCGGGGAGCGAAGGTGAAGATAATCCCCCGCTCGACATTCGCAGACAACCGGCCAAGCATGGCAACCATGTCAGCCGGTTTGTAGTGGATCATGGAATCCATCGCGACGGCGTAATCGAACCGGCCGAGAGCCGGATCGAGCATGTCCCCGACATGGAATTGAATGGAGCCGTACCGCTCGTCGGACGGCAACGCAGCCCGCATCTGGTCCGTCCGCTCCGCTGCAAGCGTCACGAGCGTTTCCGCCAGATCGATTGCAACGACATCTGCCCCGCGACGCGCCGCCTCGAACGACAAGGCGCCCGTTCCGCAGCCGGCATCCAGCACCCGCTTGCCGGCGAGATCCGCAGGCATCCAGTCAAGCAGCGTCGCCCGCATACGGTCACGCCCCGCGCGCACCGTCCGGCGAATGCCGCTGACGGGGGCATCGGAGGTCAGCCGCGCCCACGTCTCCGACGCGGTCCGGTCGAAGTACGTCTGCAGCTCACTGCGACGCTGGCGGTAGGAAAGCGTGTGCATCAGTCGTACCCCAGAAAATCGAAGATTTCGCGATCCTTCATCGGCCGCGCATCAAGCGGCACGGTGCCCGCCCACAACGACGCCGCCAGACGCAGATATTCCTGCTGCACTGCCTCCAGCTCCGGCGACGGCTCCATCTCGAACAGCGTCGACTTCTTCAGCCGCGAGCGGCGGATCACGTCGAGGTCGGGGAAGTGCGCCAGCCGCGTCAGCCCGATCTGCTCGTTGAAGCGGTCGATCTGATCGGTCGCCTTCGAGCGGTTGGCGATCACGCCGCCGATCCGGATGCCATAGTTCTTCGCCTTGGCCTGGATCGCAGCCGCGATCCGGTTCATAGCGAAAATGCTGTCGAAATCGTTCGCACACACAATGAGCCCGCGCTCGGCATGTTGCAGCGGCGAGGCGAAGCCACCGCAAACCACGTCGCCGAGCACGTCGAAGATCACGACATCCGTCTCATCCAGAAGATGATGCTCCTTCAGAAGCTTCACCGTCTGCCCGACGACATACCCGCCGCATCCCGTTCCCGCCGGCGGACCGCCCGCCTCCACGCACAGAACGCCGTTGTAGCCTTCGTAAACGAAGTCTTCGACGCGCAGCTCTTCGGTGTGGAAGTTCACCTGCTCGAGCACGTCGATGACCGTCGGCATCAGCGCCTTCGTCAGCGTGAACGTCGAGTCGTGTTTGGGATCGCACCCGATCTGCAGCACGCGCTTGCCGAGCTTGGAAAACGCCGCCGAGAGGTTCGATGATGTCGTGCTCTTACCGATGCCGCCCTTGCCATACACGGCAAAAACCTTGGCGGTGGTCGGGATAGCCACGCGCGGATCCATGTGGACCTGCACGCTCCCTTCCCCATCGCCAACCCGACCCCGCTCTTTCAGAGCAGCACTTTTGAATACTGTGGCCGTCATGCGGCAACCTCCACTCCGACGCCTTCGAGACGGTCCTCGAGATCAGCGCCCGCGTTCCTCAGGGCTTCCAGAACGCCGGGTTCCGGCGTCCAGTAGTTGCGCTCGTGTGCTTCGAGCAGTCTGTTCGCGACCTTCGCGGACGCCGTCGGGTTCAAAGCCGCGAGGCGTTCGCGCATTTCAGGGTCGAGAACGAAGGTTTCCGTGATCTGGTGATAGACCCAGGGGGCCACCTGCCCCGTCGTCGCCGACCAGCCGAGCGTGTTGGTCACTTGAGCCTCAATCTGCCGCACACCTTCGTAGCCGTGCTTCAGCATGCCCTCGTACCACTTCGGATTGAGCGTGCGCGTTCGCGTCTCCAGCGCCACTTGTTCCGACAGCGAGCGCACGAGACCCTCACCCCGCGTCTGATCGCCGATGTAAACCGGAACTTCTTTGCCGCTGGCCCGCTGCACCGCGCGGCTGATGCCGCCCAACGTATCGAAGTAGTGATCGATGGTCGTGATGCCCACTTCCACCGATTCCAGATTCTGGTAGGCGAGCTTCACATTCGACAGCACGCTTTCCAGAAGCGCCGACTGCTGCTCCGGCTTGCCCGAGCGGCCATAGGCGAAGCTCTTGCGCCGCGAGTAGGTCTCGGCCAGTTCGTCGCCGTCCTGCCAGGTGCCTTCCTCGATCAGCTGATTGACGTTGGCGCCATACGCCCCGTCCGCATTCGAGAACACGCGCAGAGAGGCCGTTTCCATGTCGACGCCCTTGGCCTGCATGTAGGCCACCGCATGCGCGCGCACGAAATTCATCTCAACCGGCTCGTCCGCCGACGCGGCCAGCCATGCTGCCTCCGCCAACAGCTTCGTCTGCAACGGCAAGAGATCGCGGAAGATTCCCGACAACGTCACGACCACATCGATGCGCGGCCGACCGAGTTGCTCAAGCGGAATGAGATCGGCGCCGGACAGCCGTCCATAGCTATCGAACCGAGGCTTGGCCCCCATCAACGCCAGCGCCTGCGCAATCGGCCCGCCTTCTGTCTTCAGGTTATCCGTACCCCAGAGCACCAGCGCGACCGTTTCAGGCAGCGGGTTGCCATCGATGCGATAGCGCTCCAGCAGCCGGTTGGTCTGCCGCGCGCCATCGGCGACTGCAAACGCGCTCGGGATCCTGAAGGGATCGAAGCCATGCAGATTGCGCCCCGTCGGCAGGATAGCCGGCGTGCGGATCAGATCGCCCGAAGGCGCTGGTCGCACGAAGCGCCCATCGAGCGCATGCACCAGCGCGCCCAGTTCGTGCTCTTCCGACAGCAGGCGATTCATCTCGGCCATCGCCCGCACGGCATCGAGTGCCTCGGGGCTCTTATCGCGCGTCGTCCGGGCCAGCGCATCGTCCGGCCGTGCACCTGACACGATCGCTTCCAGCGTCGCTTCCGCCAAATTATAGTCGGGACGCGCTTCGGCCGCCGCCTTCAGCAGGTCGAGACGTTCCGCAGCCGTCATTGGCTCACCGATCACATGCAGCCCGTTCGGGATCAGCGTGTATTCGAGTTCGAGAACGGACGTCCAAAGCTTGGTCACCTGTGCTTCGGCATCATCAACCGCCCACGCAGGCTCAGCCGCAGCGAGTTCCACTTGCGAAGCTTGCGCCTGGATCACCGGCAACAGCTGCTCGCGCTCGCTGTCTGCTTCCGGCTCCAGTCCGCGCCACCGCTCGATCGAGGCCTTCAAATCGAGAAGCCCACGATAAAGACCCGCTGCCGAGATCGGCGGCGTCAGATAGCTGATCAGCGTAGCAGCCGCCCTGCGCTTCGCGATCGTGCCTTCCGACGGATTGTTCGCCGCATAAAGATAGAAGTTCGGCAAGTCGCCGATCAGCCGGTCCGACCACGACGAGCCCGAAAGACCCGCTTGCTTGCCCGGCATGAACTCGAGCGCCCCGTGCGTACCGAAATGCAGCACCGCGTGCGCGCCGAACTCGTCGCGCAAGTAGCGGTAGAAGGCGGCGAACGCATGCGTAGGCGAGAAGCTCTTTTCGAAGAGCAGCCGCATTGGGTCGCCTTCGTACCCGAACGCCGGCTGCAGCCCAACCAGCACATTTCCATACTGCGCGCCGAGCAAGAAGATCGACTGGCCGTCGCTTTGCGCCCGTCCCGGCGCCGCGCCCCACTGCCCTTCAATCTCTTTCAGCCACTTCTGCCGGCGCACATGCGTGTCGGCTGGAATTTTGGCGACGACATTCGCCACTGTACCATGCGCCGCGGCGTTGCCGGTGATGATGTCATGGCGCAGCGCATCCACGCTCGCCGGCAGGTCGACCGTGTATCCGGCCTCCTTCAGCGACTTCAGTGTGTTGTAAAGCGATGCGAACACCGATAGGAAGGCTGCCGACCCGATTGCCCCGCTGTTGGGCGGGAAGTTGAACAGAACGATCGCCAGCTTGCGCTCAGCCCGCTGGCTGCGCCGCAAAGCCACCATCCGCTCGACGCGGCAGGCCAGCATTTCCGCCCGCTCGATGCACACGTGCATATTGCGTTCGGCATCACCCTTTGCGAACACGCACCGCCGGTCGCACCCCGTGCAGGCTTCACCCGCCGCATCCGACCGCCCGCCAAACACCATCGGCCCCGTTGATCCGTCGAGCTCCGGAATCGCAACCATGATCGTCTGCTCGATCGGCATCAGGCCGCGTTCCGACGCGCCCCACTGCTCGAGCGATTGGAACTCCACCGCATGCGCGGCGACGTAGGGCACATCCAGACCCGACAGCATTTCTTCCGCAGCCTTCGCATCGTTGTAGGCCGGCCCGCCCACGAGCGAGAACCCCGTCAGCGAGACCACCGCATCGACGGTTGCACGCCCGTTCTGCTGGAAGAATTTCTCCACCGCCGGCCGCGCATCGAGGCCCGTGGCAAAGGCCGGGACGACGTCGAGCCCGCGCGCCTCGAGCGCCGCGAGCACGCCGTCGTAATGCGCCGTGTTGCCGGCGAGAAGATACGACCGCATGACGAGAACGCCGACTCGGCCGCGCGTTCCCTTCACCGGAAGATCGGAAAGCTTTTCCGTCATGCGCTGCGCCAGCGCCGGATGGTAGAGGCCAACATCGGGGTAGACAACCGGCGGCGCGGCCTTGAGCGTGCCCCGAAGCGCTTTGCGCGGGCCGTCGGCATAGCGATCCACGAGGTAGCGGATCATGTTGACGACGTTGTCTTCCGAACCCGCCAGCCAGTATTGCAGCGTGAGGAAGTAGGCACGCACGTCCTGTGCGGGTCCGGGAATGAAACGCAGGAGCTTCGGAATCCGCCGCAACATCGCCATCTGCGACTCGCCCGACGACTGCTTCTTGTCCTTTGAGGATCCACGCAAGCGCTTGAGAAGCGCCATCGCGCCCCCGGGCTCGCCGTTCATCGAGAACGACCCGAGCCGCGTCAGCTTGATCACTTCGCCTGCAGACAGGCAGCCGATCATGGCATCGCAATGATCCCGGCGTGCCTGCAGATCCGGAAGAATCGCCTGGATGTGGTCTTCCATAAACAGCATATTCGCGAAGACAATGTCGCCCTTGGCGACGTCATCCTTGCACTTCTGCAAAGCGATGGGATCGTTCTCCCAGTCGGCCGCAGCGTGCAAACTGATCTTGAGACCAGGCAGCGAAGGCTCCAGAACACGCCGCGCGCGATCGGCCGCGGCAGCCAGATGGCTGTCCATCGTCACGATCACCACCCGGATAGAGACCGGGTCAGCGGCTGAAGTGGGACTTGGCTTCATACAAGGTCTCAATTGTTATGGTCCGGATGCCGCGTTCGGCGGCGTAGCGTTCGGTGTTGCGTCGTGCCTTGCCTCTGACGAAAAACGGGATCTTGCCCAGTTCCTTTTCCGCGTCCGCTGCCCACCCGCCGGGCTCTTCGGCGGCAACGGCGATTGGCGTCTCAAGAACGATGGTATCAGCCCCAGGAGCCGGCACGGCAGCAACCGCGACCGCCGCCTCAGACACCGTTTCACGCGCCCCACCGTGTCCGCCCAGATGGGAGGGACCGGCGCCGTCGTGAAATTCGAAATCGTCGCGGAACATCTGCAGCAGATGCTCCTCAAGCCCCATCATCAGCGGATGGACCCAGGTATCGAAGAGCACGTTCGCGCCTTCAAAGCCCATCTGCGGCGCATACCGAGCCGGGAAATCCTGCACGTGGATCGGCGCCGAGATCACCGCGCACGGCACGCCGAGCCGCTTGGCGATGTGCCGCTCCATCTGTGTGCCAAGCACCAGTTCGGGATGTAGGTCCCGCACCGCTTGCTCCACTTCCAGATAGTCGTCGGTGATCAGCGCCTCGACGCCATACTCTTTCGCGGCCTCCCGCACGTCGCGCGCAAACTCGCGTGAATAGGTGCCAAGGCCCACGACCTTGAAGCCCAGTTCGCTGTTGGCCACTTTAGCGGCGGCGATCGCATGCGTCGCATCGCCGAAAATGAACACGCGCTTGCCGGTGAGGTACGTCGAGTCGATGCTGCGCGAATACCACGGCAACCGCGACCGTTCGCGCGCGAGAAATGCGGTGGCGTCCAAACCGGCCAACTCGCAGACTTCCTTCACGAACGCCCGCGTCGCGCCGACCCCGATCGGCACCGTCTTCGTGAACGGCTGCCCGAACGTCCGCTTCAGCCAGTTGGCCGCGTTCTGCGCCACTTCCGGGTAGAGCACGATGTTGAAATCGGCATCCGGCAGGCGCGTAAGATCCGTCGGCCGCGCGCCCTGCGGAGCAACGACATTCACTTCGATCTTGAGATCCGCAAGCAAACGGAGAATTTCCGTCACGTCGTCGCGATTGCGGAACCCAAGCGACGTCGGTCCCAGAATGTTGCAACGAGCGCGCTCGCCAGCCGCCCGCTGCGGACGCTCAGCACCGGGCGCCGGAGCACGCGTGCCGGCAAACGCCCGTACGAGCTGATAAAAGGTCTCCGCCGCACCCCAGTTTTCTTTCTTCTGGTATGCCGGTAAATCGAGCGGAATGACGGGGCAGTCGAGATCCAGCGCCTTAGCAAGCCCGCCCGGATCGTCCTGAATGAGTTCGGCCGTGCACGACGCGCCCACAATCATAGCGTCCGGCTGGAAGCGGTCGTACGCTGCCTTCGCCGACGACTTGAAGAGTTCCGCCGTATCGCCGCCCAGATCGCGCGCCTGGAACGTCGTGTAAGTGACCGGTGGCCGCTTGTCGTTCCGCTCGATCATCGTGAATAGGAGATCGGCATACGTGTCGCCCTGCGGCGCATGCAGCACGTAATGCAACCCGTCCATCGAATTCGCGATGCGCATAGCACCGATGTGGGGAGGTCCTTCATAGGTCCAGACGGTCAATTGCATGGCCTAGACCTCCAATCGCGTGCGCCGCACCAGCGGACGCGTGAAGAGTTCCGCCAGATCGCCCGCCTGTTCGAAGCCCTGCACAGGGGTGAATAGCAGTTCGATTGACCACTTAGTCGTGAACCCCTCCGCTTCCAGTGGATTGGCGAGACCGAGGCCGCACACGATGAGATCGGGCTTGGCCTCACGGCAGCGATCAAGTTGCCGCTCCACGTCTTGACCCTCGCTCACCAGCGTCTCCGCCGGCAGCTTCGCAAGATCGAACGCCATCTGCTTCTGGTTCAGATACGGCGTGCCAACTTCGACGGGGATCATGTCGAGTTCTTCGTGGAGGAAGCGGGCGAGGGGAATTTCGAGCTGGCTGTCGGGGAAGAAAAACACGCGCTTGCCGGCCAACCGGAACTTATGCGCTTCCAGCGCCTTGCGCGCCCGCGCGGCAGCGGGAGCCACAACCTCGTCAAAACGCGCCCGCGGCACGCCCCACAGATCCGCCACCGTCCTGAGCCAGGCCGTCGTTCCCTCGACGCCATACGGGAACGGCGCGGCGAGAATCTCGCAACCCCGCTCCTGCAGACGCGCCGTGGTATCCGTTAGGAACGGTTGCGCGAGGAGGACGCGCGTCCCGGGCCCAACGGCGGGCAGATCGGACGACGTGCGAGGCGGGAGGAACGCCACATCCGTCATCCCGAGTTCGGAAAAGATTCGCCGGAACTGATCTTCCACGATGTCGGCCAGCGCCCCGGCCACCAACAGTTGCGGCGTCGACTCAGAGCGCTCCGGCAGTTGCGGGACGAGTGCGGCCAAGCACGCATCTTCGCCCTGCGTAAACGTGGTCTCGATGCCCGAGCCCGAATAATTCAAGATGCGTACGTTCGGTGCGTGCTGCACCGAAAGTCGTTCCGCCGCCCGCGACAGGTCGAGCTTGATCACCTCCGACGGGCATGAGCCCACGAGGAAAAGCATCCGGATGTCGGGCCGCCGGTCGAGCAAGCGCCCGACCACGCGGTCCAATTCTTCATTCGCATCCGCCAGCCCCGCCAGATCCCGCTCATCGAGAATGGCTGTGGCAAAGCGCGGCTCGGCAAAGATCATCACGCCCGCGGCCGACTGAATGAGATGCGCGCACGTCCGCGACCCCACGACCAGGAAGAACGCGTCCTGGATCTTCCGATGCAGCCAGATGATGCCGGTCAATCCACAGAAAACTTCGCGCTGACCGCGCTCGCGCAGAACCGGGCGTTCGCCCGTCGCGCATGCTTCCTTCGAAAGCGCCTTGGCGCTGGCGAGAACACTGGTCATGGCGCAACCTCCATTCCGGCCGGCGGCTCGGATGTGGAGCCCTGCAGGCGCGCCATACGGAGTTTCCAAACGAACTGGGCAGCGTTGATGACGTAGGCAGCGTAGGCGGCGAGCGCGAGCCACATCTGGCCTTCGACGCCCAGCCAGCCCGTGAACACCGCGTACAGGTAGGCGGTATGCAGCGCCAGGACGAGCATGCTCACCACGTCTTCCCAGAAGAAAGCCGGCGCAAAGAGATAGCGGCCGAAGACGTCTTTCTCCCAGATCGAACCCGTGATCATGATCGTGTAGAGCACGAACGTCTTAACCACGACGGAGAGCGTTGCTGCCGTCTCGCCCTCGCCTGTGATGAGAAAGCGCACGACGAGCCATAGACTGATCAGAAAAACGAGGAACTGCACGGGCGCCAGAATGCCCTGCACCAGCGTCCAGATAGACGCGTCACGGCGGCGGCGTTCCTCCGCTGTGTATAGGGACCGGCTTGCCGTCCGGTGGGTATCGGGAGTGCCCGTCACGTTCGCCTCGCCCCGCGCTGGTTGCAGTGAGCCTGCGACCTTGCAGACAGACAGTAAGACCGGCCCGGAAGAGATGTCAACCTAAGTTGACGTAATTTTCGCTTTACATTTTCCCGCCGGAGCGCTTTGAATGGCGAACTTCGCGATGGTGCCCGTACCCAAGAAATGCTTTGATCAGACTGGATCCGGCAAATCCAACAAGAAGACTAATGAGCTGACAGCGGGTCCATCCTGGAACGGCCTGACGGGAGCAACCACACCTCACCGGTGTCACGAGGCCAGTACGGGAGGAGCACGCCCAATGCCCGGGTCGCGGCAACTCATTGAAGCCTTTGGCGAATGGCAATCCTGCGAAGGAACGCCAAGCGGGGAACGCGCGGCGAATTCCACCCCTGCGATTCAAGAATTCAATCGCGCCATGCTTGGCCGTACCATCGAGTCGGAGGTCATCCCCCGGCTGATGATGGCCCATCGCACAAGCGAGGTCCGCGATCAGCCCCGCTCGCTGCTTCACGTTCATAGTGAAGATATCGCCGAACTGGCCCGGATCGTCATTGAACACGAGACGTCGGTCGCCTCCGCCTACGTTGAGGCGCTGCGTAACCAGGGCGTACCCATCGACGCAATTTTTATGGAACTGCTGGCACCCACGGCGCGTTTGCTGGGCGAGATGTGGAAAGCTGATCAGTGCTGCTTCACCGACGTTACCATCGGCATGGCACGCCTGCAGCAGATCGTCCACGAACTGAGCCCCGAATTCGAGCGCGAGAATGCCCAGGCCTTCGACGGCCGGCGCATTATGCTCCTCGCCATGCCGGGTGAACAGCACACGCTGGGGATCATGCTGGTCGAAGAGTATTTCCGCCGCTTCGGCTGGGAATGCAGCAGCGCCGCCCCGAAAGACATCCGCGACATCTCGCGCCTCGTGCGCGCCCAACACTTTGACGTGGTGGGCCTATCCGTTGGGAGCGGATCTGTTCTGGAGAGCGTGCCCACGGCGGTCCAGGCCATTCGCAAGAATTCAGTGAACAAGTCGGTGGTCGTGCTCGTGGGAGGCAACATCTTCCTCGAGAACCCCGAATTGGCCGCCCGCGTCGGCGCCGACGCGATGGCCGAAGACGGACGCCATGCCATACTGCAGTTGCGCTCTATGTTGACCACTAGGATCAACACAGTATAACCACCCGCCCGAAAGCAAAGGTTGCGGTATCTTTATGGAAATTCGAGTGCCGTCCAAGCGCGTCGAACCGTTCCGGGCCCCAAAGCGGCACCTGGGCGAGATCGATGCTGAGTCGGCTGCTAAGCTGCTGACCGCCGCTGCCGACATCGCGCTTGTGATCGACAACAAGGGCGTGATCCGCGATGTCGCGCTCGGCAGTGAAGACTTGCTGCGCGATGGCTGCGCCAACTGGGTCGGCCAGCGCTGGATCGACACCGTCGCTGCCGATAGCCGCAACAAAATCGAGGATATGCTTCGCGACGCGCCAGGCACGGCCGTCCAGCCATGGCGCCAGGTCAATCACCCGGTCGCCCGCAGCGGCGAAATTCCCATCCGATATTCCGCCGTCCACATTGGGTCATCCGGCAAGATCGTCGCCATTGGCCGCGACCTGCGGGCCCTCGCCGCCCTCCAGCAGCGTCTCGTCGAAACGCAGCAGACCATGGAGCGCGAGTATGCGCGCCTACGGCACGCCGAAACCCGCTACCGACTGCTTTTCCAGATCTCGTCCGAAGCCGTCCTCATCATTGACGCGGCCACCAACCGGATCGTCGAGTCTAATCCCGCCGCCTCCAAACTGCTCGGCCGCGCGGCCCGCCGGCTCTCGGGCCGCAACTTTCATGAACTCTTCGATGGCGAAGGCCAGCGCAAAGTCCAGGCTTTCATAGCAGCACTAAAAACCGGTGGCCAAGCCGAAGATGTCATCGTCCGCCTCGACGACGCCAAGGTTGATCTCATTGTCGGCGCCTCGCTGTTCCGTCAGGAAAACACCTCAAACATTTTAATCCGCCTGTCGCCGACAGCGGCCAATGCCTCCGCCTGGATGAAGTCGCGGTCCAGCCTGTTTGACGTGGTACAGCGCCTGCCCGACGGTTTTGTGGTCACAGATCCCGAGCGCCGCATTCTCACCGCCAACGCCGCCTTCATAGAACTGACGCAACTGGCCACAGAAGAGCAGCTTCGCGGCGAACTCGTCGACCGCTGGATCGGCCGTCACCCCATCGACATGGCCGTCCTCGGCAAAAATCTCAAAGAACGCGGCGAGATTCGCAACTTCTCTACCGTCGTGCGCGGTGAATACGGCTCCGCTGAAGATGTCGAAATCTCCGCTGTCTCCGTGTCCGGCGGCGAGCAGCCGTGCCTGGGCATGACGCTGCGGCGCGTCGCCCGCCGCCCCGACACCGCCATCAACGGCCGCCGCGCTCTGCCTCGCTCCGTCGAGCAGTTGACCGAACTCGTCGGGCGCGTGCCGCTCAAGGAACTCGTGCGCGAATCCACCGACATGATCGAACGGCTGTGCATCGAGGCCGCGCTCGAATTGACCGACGACAATCGCGCGTCAGCCGCAGAAATGCTGGGTCTGAGCCGACAGGGCCTCTATTCCAAGCTCCGCCGCCACGGCATGGGCGATCTCGACGGCGACCGCGACGAGTAAAACATCGTCCCAGTGACGGCTTACATGGCGTCAATTTAAATTGATGCAGCGCACAATAGCGGCGCCTCGCGCGTGTCACTCTGACGAAAACCGCTCGAGACCTCTGAATTTTTTTGACACCAGACAGTGTAATCCTGAATTGACACTTTTCGGGCGTGGCATTAGCGTCCGTCTATGACAACGCCCGCACTCACAGTGTCGCGTCTCGAGCCCTCGGCGGTGCTTGAGCTTTTGAAACCAATTACCTGGTTTCCGCCGATGTGGGCTCTAGCGTGCGGCGTCGTTTCCTCCGGCTTCGATGGATCGCTTGACCGATGGCCGCTGGTCATCGTTGGCATCCTGCTCGCTGGACCTCTCGTGTGTGGCACCTCGCAAGCCGTCAACGATTGGTTCGATCGTCACGTCGACGCCATCAACGAGCCCAACCGCCCCATTCCCTCCGGCCGCATCCCAGGCCGCATGGGCCTCTACATTGCAATCATCTGGACACTTCTCTCTCTTGCCGTTTCCACCTTCCTCGGCATCTGGGGATTCATCGCGACAGTCGTGGGCCTCGTGCTCGCATGGGCCTATTCGATGCCGCCGGTACGCCTGAAGAAGAATGGCTGGTTCGGCAACGCCGCCGTCGGCGCCTGTTATGAAGGCTTGCCCTGGTTTACCGGCGCCCTCGTGATGTCGGCCGCCCTGCCCAGCAACGAAGTGCTCGCATTGGCCGCGCTCTATTCGATCGGCGCCCACGGCATCATGACCTTGAACGACTTCAAGTCGATCGAAGGCGACACCAAACTGGGCCTGCGCTCGCTCCCCGTCCAACTCGGACCCGACCGCGCCGCTCGCCTTGCTTGCATCGTCATGGCGCTGCCGCAGTTCCTCGTCGTGCTCCTGCTGGTCCATTGGGGCCACATGGTCTCGGCGCTGCTCGTTGGGCTCGTTCTCTTCCTTCAATTAGGGCTGATGACGGTTCTCGTCTCCGACCCGCGCGGCCGTGCGCCTTGGTACAATGCCACCGGCATCACGCTCTACGTCACCGGCATGATGATTGCCGCCGTTGCCATTCGCCCAGATATCGGTCTCGTCCCATGACACAGCCGCCTATGAATTCGTCGCAGTCTGAAGCCCCCCATCTCGGCTGGCTCGGCATCATCCGCATGGGCCTCGTCCAAACCGCGCTCGGCTCGATCATCGTACTCACCACATCTACGATCAATCGTGTGATGGTCGTCGAATTGGCGCTCGCAGCAGCTATACCGGGCGCACTCGTTGCGTGGCATTATGCGCTGCAATTCTTGCGTCCTCGTTGGGGCTACGGCGCCGATACGGGCGGCCGACGCACCCCATGGATCATTTTTGGCATTGCCACGCTCGGTCTCGGCGGCGCTGCTGCGGCCCTTGCTGTCGCATTAATGACCACGAGCTACTGGCCGGGACTAGCCTTGGCCGTCGCCGCCTTCACCCTCATCGGCATCGGCGTCGGTGCCGCGGGCACCAACCTGCTCGCGCTCCTCGCAACGCTCGTGCACCCCGATCGCCGCGCTCCCGCCGCGACCATCGTCTGGATGATGATGATCGCCGGCTTCGTCATCACCACCATCACCGCCTCGAGCTTCCTTGCGCCCTTCTCCATGACGCGCCTCGTCACCGTCACTTCCACGGTATCCGTCCTTGCCCTCATCGTCTCAATTCTAGCCCTTTGGGGCGTCGAGCCTGCCCGCGCCTCCGCTACGCCGGCCCAAGGTGCCGTCGATCCATCCGACGCGGCCGAGAAGACCGCCTTCCGCACCGCCCTCGCCGAAATCTGGGACGAACCGCAGGCTCGCCGCTTCACGATCTTCGTCTTCGTTTCCATGCTGGCCTACAGCATGCAGGATCTCATTTTGGAGCCCTTCGCCGGTTTCGCATTCGGCATGAACCCGGCGGAGTCCACCAAGCTCGCCGGCCACCAGCATTCCGGCGTCTTCCTCGGCATGGCGCTCGTCGCCATCTGCGCTCACCCCCGCGTCGGCTTTGGATCGCTGCGCACATGGACCGTCGGCGGCTGTATCGCATCAGCCGTGGCACTTCTGGCTCTCGTGCTTGCCGGACTCTTCGCGCCGCATTGGCCGTTGACCGCCACGGTCATCGCACTCGGCTTCGCCAACGGCGCTTTCGCCGTCGCTGCAATCGCCACCATGATGAGCCTAGCCGGGGCCGGGCGCGAAAAGCGGGAAGGCATCCGCATGGGTCTGTGGGGCGCGGCGCAGGCGATCGCCTTCGGAGCCGGCGGCTTCGTCGGCGCAGCAGCCGCTGATCTCATCCGCAGCGTTGTCACCGAACCCGCCGACGCGTTCACCGTCGTGTTCGCAGCCGAAGCCATCTTGTTCCTCGCGGCCGCCGTGCTCGGCGCCCGCGCAATCATCGAAGTCAGATCCGCAGAAAAGCCGGTCTTTGCCCGCCCCGTCACGGACGTCGCAAAGGCCGGTTCAACAGTCTAGAAGACGACCACCATAAAGGTAGTGCGATGGAAACGTTCGATGCCGTCATTGTCGGCGGTGGCCCTGCCGGCGCCACAGCTGCCACCGATCTTGCCGTCAATGGCTTCTCGGTCTTGCTTCTCGACCGGGCCGGCCGCATCAAGCCCTGCGGCGGCGCCATTCCCCCGATTGCGATCAAGGAATTCGATATTCCCGACGAGTTGATAGTCGCCCGCATCCAGTCCGCCCGCATCGTCTCGCCCATGGACCGCAAGGCAGACATGCCCATCGACGGCGGCTTCGTCGGCATGGTGGACCGCGAACACTTCGACGAGTGGCTCCGCGAGCGCGCCGCCCGCACCGGCGCCCTGCGCCGCACCGGCACATTCGAAAGCCTCGAGATCGAGACCGGTGGCACCGTCCGCGTCACGTTTAAGAAGCGCCTCGATGACGGTTTTGAAACCACCGCGACCGTCCGCACCCGCTTCGTTATCGGCGCCGATGGCGCGTCCTCTGCCGTTGCCCGGCAAGCCTTGCCGAAGGAAGAGGCCCCCCCCTTCGTGTTCGCCTACCACGAGATCGTGAAGAGCCCGAAACCCGCCGACGGCGCCGCCTTCGAAGCGCGCCGCTGCGACGTCTATTACAATGGCCGCTACTCGCCTGACTTCTACGCCTGGGTCTTCCCGCATGGCGACACGACGAGCATCGGCACGGGAACAGCTCATAAAGGCTTCTCCCTACGTGGTTCGGTCGCCGACCTGCGCAATGAGATCGGCATGGCCGGTCACGAAACCATCCGCAAGGAAGGCGCGCCCATCCCGCTGCGCCCCCGCAAGCGTTGGGACAACGGCCGCAACGTGATCGTCGCCGGCGACGCGGCCGGCGTCGTCGCCCCCGCCTCCGGCGAAGGGATCTATTACGCCATGCTCTGCGGCCGTATTGTCGCTGACAGCGTCGCAGAAGCCTTGCGAACAGGCGATGCCCGTCACCTCGCCAACGCCCGCAAACGCTTCATGAAGGCGCATGGACGGGTGTTCTGGGTGCTCGGCATCATGCAGAAGTTCTGGTACGCCAATGATGCCCGCCGTGAGCGTTTTGTAACCATGTGCAAGGATCCGGATGTGCAGATGCTCACCTGGCAGGCCTACATGCACAAGAAGCTGGTCAAAGCGAAGCCCATGGCGCACATGCGCATTTTCGTGAAAGATATGGCGCACCTGCTCGGTGTGGTGCCCCCCTGAGACGACACGGGGCTGGCCGCCATGATCGAACCCGGGCAAAGAACGAATATGAGCCGGGCCGGCACGGCGAAGGTGAGGTCGACGCAGCATGCAGGACGCATTTTCCAGCGGCATGATCACCGACATCATCTTAGGATTGATGGCGCTGGAACTGCTTGCGTTCTTCGCGCTCCGCAGGCGCTTGAATGCCGGCCCCTCTCCCCTCGAAATCGTGGCCTCCCTGGCAGCAGGCCTGTTTCTCATCCTCGCTCTACGCGTAGCCCTCACCGGCGGCCCGTGGGAAGCGACGGCCGCGGCCCTGTTGGGCTCGCTCGTCGCGCACGTCACCGATCAATGTTTACGCTGGACCCGCACGCTGACAGCCCAGCCGGGTGGCAACCCATGAATCTCCAAGGCATCATCCTGCGCGCCGACGGCGTCATCGCCGAAACCGATGCTCTCGAGCGCTCGGTCCTCAATCATGTCGTCCAATCCGCCGGCTACACGTGGTCCTGCACACGCGACGCATTCGGCACACTTCGCCAGCACCCCCGCCGCCGTGATCGCTACCGCCATTTCGTCCGCCAAAACCTCGGCCACGATCGCAGCTCCGACGACTTCGAGCGCCTCATCGACGTCATGACACGCCACTCCGGGACCGTCGCCCGCGAGTTGATCGACAAGGACTACCTCGATCCCCGCCCCGGCGCCCGCGAACTCGCCTCCGCCGCGCGTCAGGAAGGCGTCAAGGTCGCCATCGTCTCTGCGCTCCCCAAGCCCGAGGTCGAGCACCTGATGGCGCATCTTTTCGGCGAAGGCTCCAAGCGCCTGATCTCCTGCATCACCGCCCCCGAATCCGATGATGGCGAGGAAAGCCTGCTCACCGTCTATCAGCAGGCCGTCGAAAAGCTCGATGTCGATCCCGCCTCCTGCATCGCCCTCGAAGCCACACCGCATGGCGCCAAAACGGCCCGCGTCGCCGGCATCCCCGCCGTCATTCTTTTGGGCCACCACGACAGCAGCGAAGACATCCTCTTCACCATCGACGAGCTGCCGGGCCTCATCGGCCTGGACGATCAACGCGAAGCCAGCATGGTCACGCCCGGCGACGGGATTGAAATCCTCGCAGCCCTCCGGCGTGCCCACGCCGGCTATTTCGACGTTTTCGGTGGATTGCACAGGAGCTACGCCATGAAAGTCTCCGACATCCTGAAAGACAAAGGTTCGGCCGTCAAAGCCGTCAAAGCCTCCGACACCATCCTGGCGCTCGCCCAAAAAATGAAATCCGACGCCGTCGGCGCCCTCGTCGTCATCGGCCCCTCCGGCAAGCTCGAAGGCATCATCTCCGAGCGCGATATCGCCAACGGCCTCGCCACCCACGGCGACAGCCTCACCCGCATGCTCGTCGGCGATCTCATGACTCGCGCCGTCGTCACCTGCGCGCCCGAAGACCCCATCGCCTCCGTTGCCAAAATCATGACCCAGCGCCGGTTCCGCCACATGCCCGTCCAGCAGAACGGCGAACTCATCGGCGTCGTCTCCATCGGCGACGTCCTGAAACACCGCCTCGACGAACTTCAACTCGAAACCAACGTGCTGCGCGATTTCGTCATCGCCCGCGGCTGATCCTTGAACCACGAACGGCTGAAAGCAACGACCCATGCCCGCCATTTTCCCTTTCTCCGCCATTGTCGGCCAGGACGAGATGAAACTCGCCCTTCTAATCGCCGCCATCGACCAGTCTGTCGGCGGCGTCCTCGTCTTCGGCGATCGCGGCACGGGCAAATCCACAACCGTGCGCGCATTGGCAGCCCTGCTGCCGCCCATGCCCGTCGTTGCCGGCTGCCGCTTCAACACAGCCCCCAAGGACGGCGACGAGATTGCCATGGTCCCCGTGCCGGTCGTTGACCTACCGCTCGGCGCCACCGAAGACCGCGTCGTCGGCGCCCTTGATCTTGAACGCGCCCTCGTCCACGGCGAGAAAGCCTTCGAACCGGGTCTGCTCGCCCGCGCCCACCGCGGCTTCCTGTACATCGACGAGGTCAACCTCCTTGAAGATCACCTCGTCGACCTCCTGCTCGATGTCGCCGCCTCCGGCGAAAACGTCGTCGAGCGTGAAGGCCTCAGCATCCGCCACGCAGCGAAATTCGTCCTCGTCGGCACCGGCAACCCCGAAGAAGGCGAACTGCGCCCGCAGCTCCTCGACCGCTTTGGCATGTCCGTTGAGGTCCGCACGCCCGAAGATCTCAAAACCCGCATCGAAGTCGTCCGCCGCCGTGATGATTTCGAGCGCAATTCCGATGCCTTCATCGCCCGCTTTGCCGAGGACGAAGAACGCCTGCGCAATCACATCGTCGCCGCCCGCGCTCGCGTGCCGGGCATTCCAACGAGCGACCACGCGCTGGAGCGCGCAGCCCAGCTCTGCGCCGAAGTAGGCACCGACGGCCTGCGCGGCGAACTCACCCTCATCCGCGCCGCCCGCGCACTCGCCGCTCTGGAAGGCGCCGCAGCCATTGACGACGTCCACCTGCGCCGCGTCGCGCCCATGGCGCTGCGCCACCGCCTTCGCCGCACGCCCCTATCCAGCCCCGACAGCGGTGCCCGCGTAGAGCGTGCGGTGTCCGATCTCTTCGGCGGCGCGGGAGAGCGTCTCGTCTCATGACCACCGAAGCGGGCACACCAAATAGCGCCTGGAGCGACGCATGTCTTGCAGCGGCGATTGCAGCTGTCGCGCCCCACGCCGTCGGCGGCATTGTGTTGCGCGCCCGCTCCGGACCCGTTCGCGATGCGTGGCTCGCGCATTTGAAATCTCTGCTCGGGCCCGAAACGCCCTTCCGCCGTTTGCCCCTCAACGCCGGCGATGATCGTCTGCTTGGCGGTCTCGATCTCTCCGCCACGCTGGCCCAGGGCCGTCCGGTCGCCGAACGCGGTCTGCTCGCCGAAGCCGACGCAGGCCACCTCGTCATCCCCAGCGCCGAACGCCTTGATGGCGGCCGAACCGCCCGCATCGTTCGCACCATCGACTACGGCCGCGTCGAGATGGAACGCGACGGCCTCTCCGCCAAACTTCCCGCCCGCTTCGGCGTCATTGCACTCGATGAAGGCGTCGAACCGGAGGAAACTGTCCCGACCGCCTTGCGCGACCGCCTCGCCATGTGGCTCGCGCTCGACGGCCTCAGCCTGCGCGACACATCCCTCGCCCCTGACTGGCCGCGACGCGTCGCGACAGCCCGCGAAATCCTGAGCCAAACATCCGCCGATCCTAACCTTGCGCACCTCTTCTGCGAGGCCGGCCTCGCACTCGGCATCATCTCCATTCGCGCGCCCATACTGGCTATCGCCGTCGCCCGCATCTCAGCCGCCCTCGACGGCCGCACTGAGGCCACCACCGCCGACGCCGAAGTCGCCGCCCGTCTCGTCCTCGGCCCCCGCGCCACGCGTGTGCCCACCGAAGCACCGCCCGAAAATCCCGAGGCCTCCGAACCCGAGCCGCAACATGCCGACGCGCCCGAGACCACCGATAGCCAGGGCGACGACTCCCAGCCCGAACAGTCCATAACGCCCGAAGATATGGAACTGGTGCTTGCCGCGGCTGCCGCTGCAATCCCGAAAGCGATCCTGGCGGCCCTCACCGATCAGAAGCTCA
>VYKW01000115.1_pt1 | contig 47634 bp, 45 predicted proteins | sample 5114451 | NCBI WGS metagenome assembly VYKW01 (sample SAMN12291784, study PRJNA351875) | freshwater metagenome | isolation source: freshwater lake | place: USA: Michigan, Gull Lake | collected 2013-08-08
GGCCCGCGCGGCGGCGGTGGCGGGAGCGGCGGCGGTGGCCAGCCCCCGGACCTCGAAGAAATTCTGAAGCGCGGCCAGGATAAGATGAAGCAGGCCATGGGTGGCGGCAGCGGCGTGCCCGGTCCGCTTCTGTTCCTTGCCGGGGCGGTGGCGATTGCCGTCGTCGCTTGGAACGCCTTCTTTTTCCGCGTCAACCCGGACGAACTCGGCGTCGTCATGCGCTTTGGCCAATACGTCCGCCAGGAACCCCCGGGCCTGCACTTCCGGCTGCCCTACCCGATCGAAGAAGTGGTTCTGCCCAAGGTCACCCAGCAGCGCGTCACGGAAATCGGCCTGCGCTCGTCATCCGGCGGCCGCGGCATCGCGACCGGCGTCACCGACGTGCGCGAGGAAAGCCTCATGCTGACGGGCGACGAAAACATTGTCGACATCGACTTCGCCGTCTTCTGGCGTATCCGCGACGCGGCCGAATTCCTGTTCAACATTCAAAACCCTGAAAATACGGTCAAGGAAGTCGCCGAAAGCGCCATGCGCGAAGTCGTCGGCAAGTCCCGCATTCAGCCGATCCTGACCGAAGAACGCCAAAAACTCGCCCAAGATGTCCAGAAGCTCGTGCAGGACACGCTCGACCGCTACAAGTCGGGCATCGTCATCACCGAGGTGCAGCTCCTGAAGTCCGACCCGCCGGCCGAAGTTATAGAAGCGTTCCGCTCCGTCCAGGCCGCGCGTCTGGAGAAGGAAACGCTCCAGAACCAGGCCAGCGCCTACGCCAACAAGTCCGTCAATGAAGCCAAGGGTGAAGCCGAACGCATCCTCCAGGCTGCCGAAGGCTATAAGCAGCAGACGGTCGCCGAAGCCAACGGCCAGGCCAACCGTTTCCTGCAGGTGTACGAAGAATATAAGAAGGCGCCCGACGTCACGCGCCAGCGCATGTTCCTTGAAACCATGGAACGCGTAATGGGCGGCACCGACAAGATCATCCTCGACGGTAAGGGCGGTCAGGGCGTCGTGCCCTATCTGCCGCTCGACCAACTGAGACGAACGCCGCAGTCGGCCCCGTCGACGGGAGGTAACTGATCATGCGGAGTTTCCTCGCTTTCATCTTCGTCCTGCTGTTGACGGGCGCCGCAGCCCTCTACGCGTCTGCATTCATCGTGCATCAGAACGAGCAGGCACTCGTCTTGCGCTTCGGTGAACCCGTTGGTGTGATCACCAAGCCCGGCCTTAACTGGAAGGTGCCGGTCGTCGACACCGTCGACATCTTCGAAAAGCGCGTTCTCGATCTGGATGCTTCCCCGCAGGAAGTCACCGCGCTCGACCAGAAGCGTTTGGTCGTCGACAGCTTCGTGCGCTATCGCATCACCAACCCGCTCGAGTTTTACAAGACCCTTCGCTTCGAAGGCGCAGTACCCTCGCGCCTGGGGCCCATCGTCGAATCCGCCGTCCGCGGCGTACTCGGTGGCGTCAACTTCTCCGATATCGTCCGCGACAAGCGCGAGGAGTTGATGGGCCGCATCGCCAAGCAGGTGAATGCGCAGGCGGCACCGCTGGGCATCGAAGTGGTCGACGTGCGCATCAAGCGCGCCGACCTGCCCGAGCAGAACGCCACCCGAGTGTTCGAGCGCATGCGCGCCGAGCGCGAACGCGAAGCCGCCGAGTTCCGCTCGCAGGGCACGGCAGAAGCCAACCGCATCCGCGCCACCGCCGACCGCGAAGTCACCGTTCTTAAGGCTGACGCAACCCGCAAGGGCGAAGAACTGCGCGGCACGGGCGATGCGGAACGCAACCGCATCTTCGCGGAAGCCTATGGCAAGGACGCTGACTTCTTCGGCTTCTATCGCTCCATGCAGGCCTACGAGCAGGCCATCAAGGCCGGCGATAGCAAGCTGATCCTGTCTCCTGACTCGCCGTTCTTCAAGTATTTCAACGATCCCTCGGGGCTCGCCCCGAAACCGTGATCGTCAGAGTTGACGCAACCAAGAGCGAGACCGGCCTCCCATGAGTGATCTCATTGTCGGGGCCGGTCTCGTTCTCGTTTTCGAGGGCCTTTTGTGGGCCCTCGCACCGCAGATGGCCCAACGCCTCCTCGAAATGGCCGCCGACACCCCGCCTGCAACGCTCCGCGCATCGGGCTGGATTGCGGCCGCCACCGGCCTCTTCCTCGTCTGGTTCATACGCGGCTGACGCGGTCGCGCTTTTGCCGGAAACGACGCGTTGACTTGCGCGCCGCGGGGACCAAAATGATAAATACGCCGCGCGCCATAAGGCACCGGAAGTCTGGGAGACACGCATGCGTTCGCTGATCTGGGCCCACAAGCGCACAGCCGTTCTAACGGCCGCCGCCGTGATCGCACTCGTGTCGCTCCCCGTCGCGGCTTTCCGCGACGGCCCCCAGTCCGTGGCCCCGCTCGCCGAAGCGCTCTCGCCCGCCGTCGTCAACATTTCTACCACCCAGGTCGCAAAGTCGCCGGATGGCGTGCCGTTGCCTAAGGTGCCGAAGGGCTCGCCTTTCGAGGATTTCTTCGAAGAATTCTTCAACAAGCGCGGCGGCCGCAACGGTGGTCCCACGGACCGCAAGGTCTCATCCCTCGGCTCCGGCTTCGTCATCGATGGCGTCGAAGGCCTCGTCGTGACGAACAATCACGTCATCGAGGGCGCCGACGAAATCATCATCAACTTCGCTGACGGCACCAAGCTGAAGGTCGACAAAGTTCTCGGTAAGGACAGCAAGGCCGATATCGCCCTTTTGAAAGTCACGCCGAAGGTGCCGCTCAAGTCTGTACCCTTCGGCTCCTCGACTGAGATGAAAGTCGGCGATTGGGTCATGGCCATCGGCAACCCGTTCGGACTAGGTGGCACCGTCACCGTGGGCATCATTTCCGCCAAGCAGCGTGACATTAACGCCGGGCCCTATGACGACTTCATCCAGACGGACGCCGCCATCAACCGAGGCAATTCCGGCGGACCGCTGTTCAACATGAACGGTGAAGTCATCGGCGTGAACACCGCCATCATCTCGCCGACCGGCGGCTCCATCGGCATCGGCTTCGCCGTACCCTCCGACACTGTCCAGTCTGTCGTCCAGCAGTTGAAGGAATTCGGCGAGGTGCGCCGCGGCTGGCTCGGCGTGAAAATTCAAACCGTATCCGAAGATATCGCCGAGAGCCTGGGCGTTCCGGAAAACACCGGCGCTCTGGTCTCCGCCGTCACACCCGACAGTCCCGCCGCCAAAGCCGGCGTGCAGCAGGGCGACGTGATCCTCAAGTTCGACGGCAAGGACGTCTCCACCATGCGCGGTCTGCCGCGCCTCGTCGCCCAAGCGCCCATCGGCAAATCTGTGCCCATGGAGTTGCTACGCGCCGGCGAGAAGAAGATGCTGGATGTCGTCGTTGGACGCCTCGAAGAAGAAGATGCGGGAACCGAAACGAAAGAACCCGACCAGAAGGATGGGGAGCCCGCCAAGCCAGAAACGGTTCTCGGCCTCACCGTTACCCCGTTGACGGACGACCTGCGCACCCAGTTGGGCTTCGACAAAAAGGTCAAAGGCCTCCTTGTCACCGCCATCGACGGGGAAGGCCCCGCCGCCGGTAAAAATCTGAAACTGGGCGACGTCATTGTTGAAGCTCAGCAAAGCCAGATCGCCACGGTCGCCGATCTGAATGCCGCGATCGAAAAGGTAAAAAAGGCTGGTGGCCGCCAAATCCTTATGCTGGTGGAGGATTCCAAGGGCGATACCCGCTTTGTCGCCCTGCCTCTCTAGGCCTTGGCCTGCTTCCTTGGGCCCACTAGGCACCGGACGCGCCAGGGGCTAAACAGCCCCTGAATTCTTGCAAAAAATGTCCGCGGGAGCCCACACCCCTTGTCCGACCGTCATCCCAGCCTCCTCGACACCATCCTCGATTTCTTCGTGCCCATCCATCAGGACGGGCACAAGTTCATCGCCATCGGGCTTCTCGCCACGCTGATCGGCTTCTTCCTGTGGGATCCCATCGGGTGGATCGCCGCCGGCGTCACGGCGTGGATCTGCTACTTTTTCCGCGATCCCGACCGAGTGACGCCGCTGCGCGACGGCCTCATCATTTCCCCTGCCGACGGCCGCGTTTCGCTGATCGAAAAGGTCCGCCCCCCGAAGGAATTGGGGTTGGGCGATGAAGAACGCGTCCGCGTCTCCGTCTTTCTCTCCGTCTTCGACGTCCATATCAACCGCGCCCCCGTCGCCGGGCGCATCAAGCGCTCCGTCTACATCCCCGGCGCCTTCCTGAATGCCGCCCTCGACAAGGCGAGCGAAGAGAACGAGCGCCGCGCCATCGTCATCGAGACCACCGCCGGACAGGAGATCGGCGTCGTCCAGATCGCCGGCCTTATCGCGAAGCGCATCGTCACGTTCTCGCAGGAAGGCGACACCCTCGGCGTCGGACAGCGGTTTGGCCTCATCCGCTTCGGCTCCCGCGTCGACACGTTTCTGCCGCCGGGTCATGGTCCTCTCGTGTCCGTCGGCCAGCGCGCCATTGCCGGTGAAACGGTTTTGGCCGATCTCAAATCAACCGAGCCTGAACGCGAATCACGCCGAGTCTGAGCGAAAGACCGGACCACGCCTTGAACGGGCGCGGATAGGAGGTGAGCATGGACCCCTTAATGCCGGGCATCGAAAAAGAGATGTCACGCCGCCGCCGCCGCCGCTTGTTCTCCCAGCAGCGCGTGCCCGTCCGTATGCTGGTGCCGAACTTCTTCACGCTGCTCGGCCTCTGTGCCGGCCTAACCTCGATACGCATGTCGATAGAAGAGCGCTGGGACGTCGCACTCGCAGCGATCGTGTTCGCAGCTATGCTCGATGGCATCGATGGCCGCGTCGCCCGCCTCCTCAAAGCTCAGTCCCGCTTTGGCGCTGAACTCGACAGCCTCGCCGACTTCGTCAACTTTGGCGTCGCCCCCGCCATCCTGCTCTTCACCTGGGGCCTCGTCGATATCAAGAGTATCGGCTGGATCTGCGTGATGATGTTCGCGTTGGCCTCCGCCATGCGCCTCGCCCGCTTCAACGTCGCCGTCGACGAAGAAAAGCCCAAATGGCAATCCAACTTCTTCACCGGCATGCCGACACCGGCCGCCGCCATTGTCGTGCTCTTGCCGTTCTACTTAGCCAAGCTCGGCCTCGACGCCAACGACAGCCGCATCGCCATGAGTGCTGTGCTGGTCTACACCATGCTCATCGCCGTCATGATGGTCTCCACCATCCCGACCTACTCCGGCAAGCTGATGGGCGAACGCATCCGCCGCGAATGGGTGCTGCCGATCTTCATCGTCGCTGTCGGTCTCGTCGCGTGCCTGTTGACCTTCCCGTACGAAACGCTCGCCATCGTGTCGCTGGCCTACCTCGCCCTGATCCCCCTCGGTTGGCGCCGCTATAACGCCAAGGAACGCGAAAGCGCCGAGGCCGCCACAGCGGCACCCGCCGCTGCAAGCCCCTCCGCCTCTCCCGCCACACAACCCGCAACCGCCCCGTCAGCCGACCCCGGCCGCGTGATCGACATGCGGTCTGTCGAGCCCAAGCGCTGAACGCGACAAGGAAGCGGATGCACATCGTATCGCTAGCCATTCCGGATGTGAAGCTGATCACGCCGCGCCGCTTTTCCGACCCGCGGGGCTTCTTCTCCGAAACCTTCAACGAGCGCACCTGGCGCGACGCCGGCTTAGATGCGCACTTCGTCCAGGACAACCACGCCTATTCGATCGAGAAATGCGTCGTGCGCGGCCTGCATTTCCGGTTGCCGCCCGCCGAGCAGGGCAAACTCGTCCGCGTGGCGCGCGGCTCCATCCTGGATGTCGCAATCGACATTCGCCGCGCCTCCCCGACCTTCGGCCGCCACGTCTCTGCAGTGATCTCAGCTGAAAACTGGACGCAAATCTGGGTGCCGCCCGGCTTCGCGCATGGCTACGTGACGCTCCAGGAGAACACAGAAGTCATCTACAAGGTCACGAACCTTTACGCCCCCACCCTCGATCGCGGTATCCGCTGGAACGATCCAGCCCTCGCCATCGCATGGGGAATCGACGAACGGGCCGCTATCCTGTCCGACAAGGACCAGAAGCTGCCGTTGCTCGCGGACGCGTCCGACCTGTTCTGATCAGCGTGGTGCGTTTGGCTTCAGCAGACGTTCGCGCAGCGACTGACGATCGCCGCCGGCTGGTGCCGCCGCCATTGGTTGCGGCTGCGGCGCCGGTGTCTCCCGGCGCAGGAGACTGCCGCCAGCGGGCCGCACGGATGCCGACATACCGGCCCCAACCCCACTGCTGGCGCCCGGCTGCGGTGCACCCACCGGACGATATCCGCTTGGCGGCATTTGCGCCCTGACCTGCGGTTCGGCAGGCTCCGCTCCGTCTGCCCGGCCTGCGGTGAAATTGATCGCTTCAGCCAGCATTGCAGCCTGCTGATTGACGTCGACGCCATGGCCTGTTCCAGCTGTGCGCCACCGCTCGACGACCTGATCCAGGAAGTTTTCGTCGCCAACCGACATCTGCCACTTTTCGGAGAACTTCGCCGTGGACGAGCGCGGAAGCCGGTCGCGCGGTAATTCGTCGAACTTGATGCGCACGGGCAGCGCCACGCCGTCGCCGAATGCCAGCGCCTCGCGCTGGCCGAGCGCCGGTAGGAATTCCAGCAGTCCCGATCCCGTATCCGAAATGGCCGATGACACGATAGCCTGGTCACGGTCGTTCGACATACGAAGCGCGAACACAGTATTGCACTGAGAAAGAATAGTCGGATCGATTTCCGCCGGACGTTGGGTCACGATGCACAGAGAAGCGCCGTACTTGCGTCCTTCCTTGGCGATCTTGGCGATCGCCCTCTTGCAAGGCTCAAAGCCGGCGTTGGCATTGAGAGGCACATAGCGATGGGCTTCTTCGCACACCAGCGTCACCGGCACCTTGCCCTCGCTCCATAGAGCGAAATCGAATGTCATGCGGCAAAGAACCGAGACGACCACGTTGACGATTTCGGTCGGAATACCGGTCAATTCCAGAATGGTGATCGGCTTGCCCTGAACCGGCACGCGGAAGATGCGCGACAGGATCTGCGCCATGCCATCATAGACCGTGAGCGACCCAAACATGAACGCATAGCGCCCATCCTGGGAAATCGTATCGATCCGCGATTTCAGGTTGCGGTAGGGCGCTAGGTCGCGCTTGTTCTCAAGCTTACCCATCCGCTCGTCGATGAGGCCCGTCAGATCGGAGATGCGGTAGGGAACCGGCGTGTCGACGGTGAAGCGGCCATGGTCGAGAATGCCGCGGCGCAGCTTCTGGTTTTCTGCCTGGCGTCCGGCCGCATAGCGGCTCTTGGCGATCGGAATCAGCTCCTGCAGAATTTCGATCTCATGTTTGCGCTCCGGGTCCCCGACGAGAACCTCGACCGCCTCTTCGAAATTCAGCAGCCACAGCGGCAACTGCATGTTCCACGGGCTGATCACTTCAGCCAGTTCACCAAACGCGGTGGCGTATTCGTTGTGGGGATCGAGCAGGACGATATGCGCAGCCGGATGATCTTCCAGGATCGCGCGCAGAATGAGCGCCGTCGTGCAGGATTTACCGGTGCCAGTCGTGCCCAGAATGGCGAAGTGCTTGCCGAGCAGGTCGTCCACGCGAACGCGCGCGTCGATGGTCGAGTCCTGCCGGATGCAACCAACGCGCACCGAGCGCTGGCTCGAGCCGCAAAACGCCAGCGACAACTCAGCCTTTGTTGCAACGCGGACCCGGTCTCCCAGACCCGGATAGACGGTGACGCCACGATTGAAGCTGGCCGCCCCGCCGTCCGTGCTCCGCCAGAGTTCGCCCGCAAGGCCCAACTCCGCGATCCAGATTTCATTGTCGCCTTCGCGCTGCGCGGGAACCGGCACGCTGAGCGCCGAAACGATCGCGAGAACGACCGTGTTGGCCGTGTCGATGGCCAGCAGGGTGCCCATCTCGGGGCGGTCTTGAATGTTGCGCACGGAGCCGTCGCGCGGGGAGTCAAGCAGCACGATGGCTTTCGATCCCGTCACCGAAACAATCCGGCCGATCGAGCCGTCAAAGTGCGTCAACGCAGAGCCGGCGCTGCCGCCCGCAATAAGACTGTGCATCATATCGTTCATGGCCCTTCAGTCTCCTTGCTCAAGAGACACCGCCGTTTCCAAGAAGAACATCGCGTGCTTCCCGGATATTCATTGTGCCTGGCGCAGGCAGAAGCACGCCGACTTCGGTGCCCTTCCCCTTCACGCTCTGAATCTTGATCTGTCCGCCGTGCAGTTCCACGAGCGAGCGTGCAATCGGCAAACCGAGGCCCGCCCCTTCGCGCCAGCGAGTGCGCTTCCCGTCGACCTGCCCGAACGGCGTCGTCGCGAGCTTCACTTCCTCCGGCGTCATGCCGACACCAGTATCGCGAACCACCACGGCCACGCCGCCGTCAGCCAACCGAATGGCTTCGATCTTCACCGCGCCGCCCTGCAGCGTGAACTTGATCGCATTGGAGATGAGATTGTGGAACGCCTGCCGCAGCTTCGCTGCGTCGCCCCGGATCATGGGCAGGTTGGCGGCAACTTCCAGATCCAAGCTCACGCCCGCTTCCCGCGCAGCGTTCCGGTTCGCTGTATAGGCCAGCTGCAACACGTCTTCGATATTGATTTCGCTTGCATCAAGCGTATAGCGGCCGCTCTGCAACTTGGAGATATCGAGAATATCGTTGATCACCGACAGCAGGTGGCCTGCCGCATCGTGGATTAACTTCGCATATTCTACGATTTCTGCGTCCGGCAGACGCCGCTTGTCATGCTCGCTGATCAGCTTCGAAAAGCCCATCATCGTGTTGAGCGGTGTTCTGAGCTCGTGGCTCATATTCGAGATGAATTCACTTTTGACACGGTTGGCGAGTTCGGCCTCGATCCGCGCGGCGTGTTCCGCCTCGCGCGTGCGCTGACGCAGGATCGCTTCACCGACGAGAGAGGCATACTCCCCCATCAACGAAACGCCGCTCTGCTTGAATATGGCCCCGCCAATCATCGATGTACCGAATGTCAGACAATCGGCCTGAGCCTATCGGCGAATGGATAAGGCAGGGTTAATTGGAAACTTAACTTTTTGTTAGAAGTGCGAATTTTTAGCGGACCGTGAACCGGAACGGCACCGAAACGACCATCGGCTGCTGGTTCAGTTCCTGGGGCATCGCAGGGAACGGGGCGGACCGCTCCACAGAAGCCAGAGCGGCATCGTCGAGTTGCTGGTTACCCGAACTGAGCGCAATCTCGCGCGTCAAAAGCTGTCCGCTGGCGTCCACCGTGAACCGAACGATGGCGGTCCCAACCTTGCGCGTGCGCGGATTAAGCTTGCGCTTTTCCAGGTGACTGCGCAGCTTGCCCAGATACTTGCTGTGCGCCGTGGCATCGCCACCCGACCTCACCGCGCTGGCTGCCCGCTTCTCCTCCACCGCGATCTGGGCATCCTGCTGAACCGTCGCAACTTGCTGCGGGACAGGTTCCGTCACGGGCTCCGGCTTCACTTCCTCGATTTCTTGCTCAGGTCCGGTCTCCGAGGTGATGACCTTGGTTTCCTCGACCTCTTCCAGTTCCTTCACCTCTTCCACAGCCGGCCGGGCCTCGCTGGCCTCCATCGGTTCAGCCTCTATGGCCTGGACGGTCTGCTCGTCTTGGCCCCACATATCGAGGCCCTCAATAGCAATCCCTTGCTCAACCACGAACTGATCTTCGCCCTCGCCCGAATCCAGTGCCGCCCCGCCAGGCACGATCATAAGCCACGCCGCGAACGCAGCATGAGCGCCAAATGAAAGCAGCCAAGTGAGGGGTTTGAGCAACGTCACGGTCAGAGGCGATCCCAAATTACGGTGTTGCGGCGGGGGCGGCCGGTGCCGGGGCGGCCGCAGGAACGGCCGCGCCGCCAGCTGTCCCAGCAGATGGCTGTTGCGACAACAGTGAAACGCGCGCGAACCCGCTCTGGCCCACTAAGCCGAGCAGATCCATCACCTCACCATACGGGTTCTTCTTGTCGGCCCGCACGTAAACGACCGCATCGCCCTCCACCATGCGAATTTCCCGAAGTTTGCCGACGAGTGTCTCGCGGGTGACGAAGTCATTTCGGATCTGCAGTTTGCCGTCAGCCGTCAGTGTCACGACCATGGGCTTCTTCGACTGACCGAGTTTTGCGGCAGTGGTTTTCGGCAGTTCAATCGGCACGCCCGTGACCATCAACGGCGCGGCGACCATGAAGATGATGAGAAGCACCAGCATCACGTCCACGAAGGGCGTGATGTTGATCTCAGCCATTGGGCGATAGCCGCCCTCTTCGCTGTCCCCTGAGGAGACGTTTGCACTCATCCCCATTAGTATGCCTTTCCGGCCCGCAGCGGCTCAACGCCCGCGCGTGTGCCCGCATCCGACTGTGGCCGCGAGATATTCTTGGCAATCTCAACGATTGCCGCGTTCCCGCGCTGGCTCGAGCGGCCAAGCTTCACCGCATAGTGGTTGTACGCCATCACGGCCGGAATAGCGGCCACCAGTCCCAAAGCGGTCGCAAACAGCGCCTCTGCGATGCCTGGCGCGACGGTGGCAAGGCTCGTATCCTGACGCGCGGCAATGGCCGTGAAGCTGTTCATGATGCCCCAGACCGTGCCGAAGAGGCCAATAAACGGCGCGGCGGAGCCGATGGTGGCCAGAAACGGCAGGCCGGCTTCGATCGACTCCAGTTCGCCCTTGAAGCGCTGCTTCATGGCGCGCTCGAGCCGGGCACGAATTTCGCTGCGCGCCTCGCCGCGTGACACCCCGTCCGCCGCCTCGTTTTCGGCCGCCGCCAGAACGCGGCGCACAAGTCCATCCACCTGCGCAGCTTCACCGTTGCCGTCAGCGAGGCTCTCCAAGGCTTTGACGTCGGACTTCAGCCGCCACGTCCGGATGGATTTCTCAAGCATGATGGCCCAGCAGGCGACCGACGAGAGTACGAGGAGGAGCATCACGCCTTTAACGATCGGGTCTGCGGCGAGGACAAGCTCCGTGATGGAGATTGTCGAGTGCGGGGTGGCGGTCAAGAACAAGGGGGCTATTCCTTCGCGTTGCGCTGCGCGGGTTACTTGGAGATCTGAACGGTACTGAGTGACTTCAGAGTGATGGCGTCCAGGCACTTCTCGACGGGCCCGCTATCCGCTTTGCACTCCATGACGTCATGCACCAGGAAGCTGCCGATTTTATCGCAGGCCGTGCCATCAAGATCGAACATCTTGACGGTCTTCTTCGCGCTCTTGAGGGGCGCTAGATCGAGCATGAGCCGCCGACCGATCACACCGTCGGTATGGAACAGAATGAGGTCAAGCTTGAGCGTCTGAAAGGCGGTCGTCCCGGGATTGTCCACCACCGTGTAGACCCGGCAGCCTTTTTCGACGGTCTCGAGCTTATTGAGTTCGACTGTGATGGCTGGCGCGGCAGCAGCGGCCGGTGCGCTCTCACCAGCAACTGCTGCGGGAGCCCAAGCTGCGGCGACCGGGGTGATCAACAACAAAGCGGATAGGCCCATGCTGCGGACTGTGTAATTCGATTTCAAGTCGTCTCTCCCCAGGATCGCTCCGGACGGTCTTTGCGCCGTCGTCGTCGCGTCGCTCTCCAATGTCGCCGATGGTCTCGTTAGTGCCGGACCGCCATCGCTGCCGGTTTTCGGAACCGTCTCTATATAACATCACAATTCTGGCCCGTCCGGGGCGGAAACCCCTCAAACGCGAAAGCTTATCTAGCGTCTGGACGGTGCGCCGTGTGCGATCGGCGGCACCTGAGATAACGGGCGAAGGTCCTGGCGATCAAGGACTATTCCTAAGAACGGTTCCAGACTTCGCACCCGGACGAAAAGCTCCATCTGTGCTTGCGGCAAAGCTCGGCGCAAAGCCGCCGCTGCGGTGACACCATCAGTGGGGATCGCACGCGTCCACAGCGGCCCCTCCAGTCCCGTCCGCGCAGGCAGAAATGAAAGTCGCGCCGCGGCCGGCCGGTTAATCCACCGACGCAGGCCGGTCCGGCGGAACCTGGTAAACCCTTGAATCCCTGAGTGGTCGCGGGGGAAAGTGACATCCGCATCACGTCCCCAGGGAGATCAGCAAAACCGACCGGGAAAAAGTCCTATGGAGTGGCGTCGTCTAGGAAAATTAGTAAACTTGAATACGAAAATATTCCCAATAAGTAGGCGGCCGAGTGCTTCGAACCTCTCCCCACACCAAGCCCATCCTCAGCGCACTGGTCATGGTGGGTGGCGTTGGGACAGCCCCTGCCCCGGCAGTTGCAGACCCCGCCATCGGCCAATTCGAACTTAAAACCCTCGAGTCCGCCCCAGGCTACCTTGAATTCCAGAGCCAGAACGCCTGGACCTTCGGCCAGCCCCGCCGCCAGTCTGCCCTCGTCGATGGCGAGCAGGTCTACGACGACAACGCCGTCATCAAACAGCGCGAAGCCCTCGAAATGGAACTGGGCTTTACCCGCTATCTCAAGATGCGCATCGGGATCGAATTCGAAGAAGAGCGCATCGAGGATCCCGCCTCGCCTGCCGAAGCCAACGGTTTTGCCGCGATTACACTCGACGAAATCGGCACTGAACTGATCGCGGTCATCATTCCCCGCGACGGCGACGGCTTTGGTTTGGGCACCGTCGTCGAATTCGAGCGTCCCCTCGAAGCGGGCGAGCAGATGAGCCTGATCATGGGCCCGATCTTCGAATTCGCGTCTGGCCCCTGGCTGGTGGCGGCAATCCCCATGCTGGTCCATGATTTCGGCGGCGACCCCGACGAGGATGGCATCAAGGACGACAAATGGGACTTCGCGTATGCGGCTCAAGTCGCCTACGAATTCTCTGAAACATGGACTCTCGCCATCGAAGCCTATGGCACGGTGGAGCGTCTGGGCGGCACCGGCACGCGGGGCGAAGCCGCCCTCGCGTTTGGCGACCACGACCAGCACCGCATCGGACCGATCCTCTACTACACGTATGATTTCGGCCGCAGCCTCCGGCCAGATCCGCGCCGCGACAGCGATGGCGAGATTGAAAGCAGTGAAGTCTCTGTGGGACTCGGTGTCCTGGCTGGGCTCAATGACAATACGCCGGATGCAACTCTAAAGCTCAGCGTCGAAGTCGACTTCTAAAACTGAGGTCGGCGCGCTCAGGACGTCGTCCGCAGCCGCGCCGGCAAGAACCGCGACGCAATCGGGCTATAAGAGACGGGCGTCAGCTTGGCCTCCGCGGCATCGACATCCCGAATGGCAGCGTCGAGTGACTGGGCGACTTGTTCAAGCCCGGGGACCGCGCGCGCATCATCGCGCATGTAGAGCAGCGTCTCGCGGACGGTCGCAAGATCGATCGCCGGAGGCCAGGGACGTTCGCGCGAGATTCGAAACACGGGGGACGGCTCCTCGTCGAAAACTTAAAGAAGCGTTAAACTCACCCAATCAATCACGCAAGATCCGTGCCCGCAAAAATCCCGTGCGGCCACGCTCCTCCGTCCCGGAACGAGACAAATTTCATCACATTTCGAGCCATCTCGGGAGCAGAACGTTTACTCGCCTGTACCAGGATGCATTTGGAAGAGCGGGCGCCGGAAGGCCCGCTCCGTCAGCATCTGTTGGGAAGGACCGCGTTGTGGGAACGCGCCAGCCAGGCATCCTCATCATCGTCGAAAACCTGACCGTGCCGCTCGACCGGCGCGTGTGGCAGGAAGCGTGCGCCTTGCGCGACGCGGGCTACAAGGTGTCCGTCGTCTGCCCGAAAGGCGGCAAGTACACCGAGCCCTATGAGCGGCTGGACGGCATTCACATCTTCCGCCATCCCCTGCCCATCGAAGCCCGCGGTCCGCTGGGTTACGCGGCCGAGTACTCCACGGCGCTGTTCTTTGAGTTCGTCCTCTCCGTTAAAGCCTACTTTAAAGTTGGCTTCGACGTGGTTCAGGCGTGCAACCCGCCAGATTTGCTCTTCATCATCGGCGCCTTCTGGAAGTATCTGTTCGGCAAGCCGTTCATCTTTGACCACCACGATATCAATCCTGAACTCTACGAAGCCAAGTTCGGCCGCAGAGGCGCATGGCATCGTTTGCTGGGCTTCCTGGAACGCCAGACGTTTCGCGTCGCCGATGTCGCCATTGCCACCAACGAGACCTTCCGCGATATCGCAACCGGCCGTGGTGGTATGGAAAAGGACCGCGTCTTTATTGTGCGATCCGTCCCCGATACCAGCCGCTTCCGCCGCGTTGAATCTGACCCCGCTCTGAAGAACGGCCGCAAGCATCTCGTCGGTTTCGTTGGCATCATGGGTGCCCAGGACGGCGTCGACCTCATCGTCGAGGCCATGAACAGCATCGTCCGCGAGCATGGGCGAACCGATGTCCAGGCGCTGATTGTCGGCACTGGAACGGAATTACCCCATCTCGAAAAGCTTTCGATCCAACGCGGGCTTCAGGATTACATCACCTTCCCCGGCTTCCAGTCCGGAAACGCGCTGTTGACGGCCATGTCGACATTCGACATCGGCGTCATCCCGGATCCGAAGAACGTCTACAACGACAAGATCTCCATGAATAAGGTGTTCGAGTACATGACGCTCGGCATCCCATTCGTGGGTTTCGATCTCGTCGAAGGCCGCAAGATGGCCGCCGATGCCGCGATCTACGCCAAAGACAACTGCCCGCGCTCGCTGGCCGCTCAGATGCTCCTTCTCCTGGACGATAAAGCGCTGCGCGAACGCACCGCCGCTGAAGGCATCGCCCGGGCCAAGTCGCTCCTGCGTTGGGACGAAGAGCGCAGCCGGCTTCTGGCGGCATACGAAACGGCGCTGGGCGCCAAGGTCAGCGCGGCATCCCGCCCGCTCGCCATGCCGGCCCACGACTAAATCGGATCGCCTGCTAGTGAGCGTGTTGCGCGTTACGCCCGCAGCATGTGCTGCACGCGGTTGCGCGTCTCGGGCATCGTGAGCACGGCCGCTAAGGCAATGGCGCCCAGGACCAAGGTCAGCGCAACGGCGTGTACCAGTATCGCCCCAGCCCCCTGCGATGTCACCGACAACGCGATGCCAGCCACGAGACCTGCCGGCAACAGGAACAGCGCCCGTTGAGCGAAAATGCGGCTCAGCCCCGGCGCCTCCGCATTCATGCGCACCGTCACATAAGCGAGCGAAGCCACTTCACCCAGAAGCCCCATCGCCGCCACAGCCTCCAGCCCATAGCCCATCAGCGCTACGCCCGTCGCCGGTATGAGCGCCAAAGAGCGGATCAAACCGGCAATCAGGAACGGCTTCGTCTCCCCCGCCGCTAACAGCAACATGCCCGGCACGGCCTGCAACATCCGCACCGCCCACATGGCCGCGAGCCAAGCCATCACCGCGCCAAGTCCCGCATAGTTCGGCCCGAAGGCAATCCGCAGAAGGTCTCCTCCGGCAAGAATGGCGGTTGCCAAATAGATGGCAGCCGCAACGGCGGTCACTTCGGAGAGTGCCGCGAACTGGCGCTTGAGCTTCGCTGCGTCGTCCCGTGCTGCAGCAAACACTGGCAGCATGAGCGACTGCCCAACCTTGCCCGCTATGAGACCCGGCACCATTGCGAGCAGGAAGGCAGCACTGTAGCCGGCGAGCTCTTCAACGCCGAGCAGCCGTCCAATGACGATCCGGTCGCCATGGTAGACCGCCACCAGCGGAAACGCGCTCAGCCAGATCGGCCAGCCAAAATCGATGAGCCGCTTCAGGATCGCCGTATCGAACGCCAGTTCATATCGCCGCTCGGCAACGGCATGCGATACGGCCAGAGCCGTCACAGCCTGAGCCAGCGACAGCCAAACCACCGCCTGGAAATCTGGGACATATTTGACCACCGGCCATGTCAGCGCCAACGCCACCGCCTGGGGAGCCACCTCGATCCATACAAACGGCCGGCTATTCAAGCGCCGCTGTGCGCGCCGCGCGTCCAAATGCTGAAACCCCTTCAACAAAGGCACCAGCGCAATCGCCGCGATCGCCGCCGCCGCATCGGGCACTGCAAAAAAGTCCGCAATCGCGCCCGAAGTGAAGAACAGAAGCGTGCCAATCAACACCCCGCGCATGACGAGGGCAGTATGATTGGTCGCTACAAAGCGCGCGTCATCCCCATCCTTCGCCTGCACGATCAACCGGTCGACGCCGAGATCAGTGAGACTGTCCAGCAACTGCAACAGCAGCGTTAGAATGGCGGCAATGCCGAAATCGCCCTTGGCCAGCATGTGCCCGAGCATCGCGTTGCGTACGAATGCCATGGCCTGCGCGCCAGCAAACCCGCCGAGAAGCAGCGCGCCCTGACCCGCGACGCGGCGTGACATGGCCCCGGGAGCAGATGATGCGATCCCGCTCATTCGGCCGCCCTTGACGCTCTCTGCTGCCCTGGTAACCGCCGCAGCAAACCGGCCAGAGGACGAGCCGCAACCCGCCCCGCCGCACGATCGGGCCCAAAGCCGGAAAGCCGGAGCAGCGCGCATGTCGTCTGCATCCAGCGTGGCCGCAGCGCATGGCTCCACTTCGCGTGGAACGCCGCTTCTGCCGCAAAGAAGTCCGCGCTCTTTCGTCCGCCCGACAAATGCTTCAGGTGAAAATCAATCACCCAGGCGCTGTGCCCCGCCATGCCTGCGTTGAGACACAGATCCGCGCCGTAAAAGTGAAAACCGTCGAGATCGACCGAGCAGCCGAACCGCGCACTCCGCTTCACGACGATGAAGTTTTCATCAAGGCTCATCACGCGCGCCGGCAGATCTCCCGTCCGGCGGTCCGCTCCGTGCGGATCGGAAATCCGCATAACGAGAGCGCCAGGTCCCGTAGCGCCCGCATTTCCAGCCAGCCCCCAATTGGGATCGCGCCTTTCGAGGTCGGCAAGGCTGCGCTCGAGCGCCTCTGCGCCGTCTCCGATCAACAGCACGTCCTGATGGCACAAAATGACATACCGCCCGCGCGCCGCGTTGAGGAGTGCGTTGAGACCGCGATAGGCGCCCGTCTGGTCCGGCCCCCTGTTGTCGAGGTAGAGGAATTCCGAATTCGCAACGTCAAACCCGTGCGCCGCAAATGATGCGCGCATGGCCGCATACTGGTCCAGATTGGTCACGAGCGTCCCAACGGAATACCGCGGCATGTCTTTGCCGCCAAAGGCCGCAGCCGTCAGAACGTTGGGCGCGCGCCGCTCCATCTCAAACCCCCGCTGCCGAAACGACAGGCGCCAGACCTTCGTCGTTTGCCGCCAGGTCCGGATATCCTGTCCGCCATGCGGCCCGCGCTTGCCAGATCGTCTGCCACGTCCGCGCCGACTCGCGCCGGAACGCATTGCCCGTCAATCGCCCTGCCACCTCCAGCGCGATCCATCGCGACAGCGGCCACAACATCAATAGAAACTGGCCGAAACCACTTGTTCCGCGCGGCCAGTGCCGGTCGATCAATGTGGCCTTCGCGGCGAGCAGCTTGATCATCTTCCCCGACCGCGTCGTCTCCGACGCCCCGCCATAGTGCACAATCGTAGCCTCCGGCGTCACCATCGGCCGGGCCCCAATCCGGCGCGCACGCAAACACAGGTCCGCTTCCTCGCCATACATGAAGAATGCCGGATCGAAGCCGCCAAGCGCCAGCCAGATGCTGCGCGGAATGAGCAGGAAGCAGCCCGATACGATATCGACCTCGCGCACCGTGTCGCGTTGCCAGCCGCCGTAGGCCTCAGGATTGAACAGGCCGGAGCGCGGAAAGAGACCCGCAAGCCCCGTCGCCCGCATGATGAGGTTCCACAGCGTAATCCGTTGCCAGCACGACGCCGGGTTGAGTCGGCCATCGGCAAATACAGTCCGCCCGCCCCAGATCATGGCCCGCTTGTTTGATCGCGCGAACCCCACCAGCCGGTCGATCGCCCGCTCCGTCACCACGGTGTCGGGATTAAGCAGCAGCACGTACTCGCCAGTCGCACGTTCGGCGGCGAGATTGTTCCCCCGCCCGAACCCGATGTTCTCACTCAAGCGGATCAGCGTCGGCGCTGCAGGGTGCGCCGCAATCACATCCGCTGACCCATCGGTCGACGCGTTGTCGACGACAATGATCTCGAAGCTCACGTTCCGCGTTTCGCGCACAACCGACGAGATCGCCTCGAGTGTCATCTCGCGCGTGTTGAAACTGACGATCAGGATCGAGACATCGATCTTGCGGGCGGACATCAAGAGGGCGGCTCCGAAAGCTGCCGCGTGCCGGCCGTTAACACTTCGTTAACGCGTGCGGCATGCGGGGAACGGCGAAGATCAGAATCAACATGCGCGCGCCGCTTGAGGAAACGATTAACGCGACTCAGGGACACTGCCCTTCGATCCCAAATTCGCCGCCCACGCGGCCTCACTTGGACCTGCAACTCAATGTACGCCTCACGCCCCCGCGTCTACGACGGCATTATCTGCATCGGCGGCTCCGATTGGTGGTACCACAACCGTGGCCACTTCGATTTCCAGGTGTTGCGCCGCTTTGCGCGCACCATGCCGGTTCTCTACGTCAACTCTCTTGGCGTCCGGGTTCCAGAGGTCACGAAGCCTGTCCAGTTCGCCAGCAAGATCCGGCGCAAGTTGAAAAGCCTTGCCCGCGGCGTTGTCCACGTCGAAAACAACTTTTGGGTCTTCTCGCCCCTCAACATCCCCGGCGAGACGGGCAAGAAAATCTCCGGCTTCGCGCTCGCGCCCCAGATCCGGCTCGCCGCCCGCCGCGCCGGCATCACTCAGCCCCTGCTCTGGATGCACTGCCCCGCCGGCGCTGAACTGATCGACGCGTTACAGCCGGTTGGCGTCATCATGCAGCGCACCGACCGCTTCGAGGCTTTTCCCGAAGGTGATCCCGTGCTCCTCGGCAGGCAGGTCGCCGCCATCAAGCGCGCCGCCGACCTTGCCATCTATTGTGCGCCGCATCTGATGGCGGAAGAGATAGGCCAGGTTCGGGGGCAACTCCTCGTGACCCATGGCGTCGATGTCGACACTTTCATTGCCGAAGGCTCCAAGCGCGCGCCCGGTCCTGCCGACGTCGCCATCATACCCAAGCCCCGCGTCGGCTTCATCGGCGGCATCGATGCCCATACCTTCGATCCCGAGCTCTTTGCCGCCGTTGCCAAGCAATTGCCGGACGTGAACTTCGTGATGATCGGCGGCTGCTCACTCCCCGAAGATTGGTGCACGTTGCCCAATGTCCGCTTCCTCGGCCGCAAACCCTATGACGTTGTCGCCCGCTACATGGCCGCCATGAATGTGCTGATCATGCCCTGGAACAACAGCGAGTGGATCAAGGCCTGCAATCCGATCAAGATGAAGGAATACCTAGCCGTCGGTCGCCCCGTTGTGACGACCGATTTTCCAGCGCTCGATGGCTGGCGCGATCTGGTCCGCATCGCGGGCGACGCCGGAACCTTTGCAGCCCATATTCGCGCTGCCCTCACCGAGCCTTATGATCCCGCCCCTGCCCGCGATCGCGTCGCCACCGAAACCTGGGAGGCCAAGGCAGCAAGCATTCTCAACGCCGTCGACGATCTCGGCTTCGCCTTTACGCCGTCTTCATCCTCCGCATCCTGGAGCGACGCCGTCCGCGCCGCGTTGATCACCAAGGCCGCAAGCTGACATCATGAATGGGACCCACGCACAGTACCGCCCGGACATCGACGGCCTCCGCGCTGTGGCGGTGCTATCCGTCGTTCTCTATCACGCCGGCGTCCCCTTCATGCCCGGCGGCTATGTCGGAGTCGACATCTTCTTCGTCATCTCCGGCTATCTCATCACGCGCATCATCGCCCGCGAAATTGCAGAAAGGCGCTTCTCGCTGCTGACCTTCTACGAGCGGCGCACGCGGCGCATCTTTCCAGCTTTGTTCGCCATGCTCGCAGCGTCCGTTCTTGCGGCGTCCTTCATTACACTCCCCAGCGAATTCGAGGATTTCGGCAACAGCCTCGCCGCGGCTACGCTCTTCGTGTCCAACATCTACTTCTGGCAGACCGCCGACTACTTTGCCGGCCCCGCGCATTTGAAGCCGCTGCTGCATACCTGGTCACTCGCCGTTGAAGAGCAATTCTACATCGTCTTGCCGCTCCTTCTCCTGGCGCTAACCCGCTGGGCTCGCCGCCACCTGCTCGCCGTCCTGATCGCTGCAACCGTGGTCTCGTTCACACTCTCCATCTGGGCCGTCACCGCTAAACCAGCCGCCGCCTTCTATCTCCTCCCCACACGCTTCTGGGAGTTGATGGCGGGCGCGCTCTTGGCTCTGGGTGTTGCTCCCGCGATCCCGTCGCAGAAGGCAGCCAACGCCAGCGCCGCAGTGGGCCTCGCCATGATCGCGCTCGCAGTTGGGACTTACTCCAGTGCGACGGCCTTCCCCGGCGCCGCGGCGCTGCTTCCCGTTATCGGCGCCGTGCTGGTCATCCATGCTGGCACAACCACGCAATCCACCATCGCCGCGCGCCTGCTCAGCTGGCAGCCCGTTGTGTTCGTCGGCCTCATCTCCTACTCGCTGTATCTGTGGCACTGGCCCGTGCTGACGTTTGCTCGCATCGCGCGCGGAGAAATGCTGAGCGCCATGGACGCCGCCTTGCTCGTCGCCTTGAGTTTTGTTGTCGCCACCCTCTCCTGGCGCTATATCGAAACCCCCTTCAGAGAGCGCCGTTTCGCCGCCGCCCGTGCGCCGCTTTTCCGCTTTGCCGGCGCCGCCATGGCTGCCGCCCTCGCCATTGGCGTCTTTGCCAACGTCACATACGGCTGGCCGCAGCGCCACGACGGCTACGCCCCGCCCGCGATTGCCGGCCTTGACCGCATGAACCTCGCCACATGTTTCCTAAAGGACGATCAGCCCGCCAGCGCATGGGCGGGCGCCTCTGCCTGCCGCCAAGGGGACGCGAATGGTGCGACAGTCTTTGTCTGGGGCGACAGCTTCGCAGCTCACCTGATTCCGGGACTTGTCGACGAACTGGGAACGCACATTCAGACCCTGCAGTTGACCGCCGCCGGATGCCCGCCCATCTTGGACCTTAGTCTCGCAAACCGTCCTCACTGTCGCGCCATCAACACCCGTGCGCTCGCTGAAATCACACAGCTTAAACCAGACGTGGTGCTCGTCTCCGCACGTTGGGAACTCTACATGCCCCGCAAGATCTCCCACGCCGATGTGCGCGAGACCTTGGATCGCATCGCCGCAACCGGCGCCCGCGTCATCGTGGTGGACCACAGCCCGACCTTCGATTTCGCCCACCCTTACGATGTCGTCTACCGCAATGGCCGCAACGACGCTCGTGCCAATCTCGCACCCGCCGCCATTGTGGGCAGCGGCAGCACTGCAGTGTTCGATCCCGCCCCGCTCTTCTGTTCCGGCCGCATGTGCCGAGTGTCGGACGAACATGGCTTCCTCTTTTTTGACGGCGGTCACTACTCCGTGGACGGCAGCCGCCGCGTAGCCCGCGCCTTGGCCCCACTTATCGATGCCCGCCGCGCGCCGCCGCCCGGCGTCCACACCAGCCAAGCCCGCTAATAGTCTCTCGCCCCAGCCGCGCGTCACCGCAGCCGAGAGCTCACCAAAATCTCGCCGTCTGTTACGAAGTGCGTGGACCTATGCCGGTAGCGCCGCCCCGGGCATCGCAAGTCCGCGCTGTGGCCGGATGAAGCTCGGATGCAGACGCCGAACAGGCTGCGCCACGCGCGAAGCCACCTGCGCCACCCGCTTGGGATCGGCAATCGCCCCGCCGAGGCCAAGGAAGAAGAAAAGCAGCGCGTGCGGCACGTTCCAGAAGTGCACCGTCGCACCAAGCAGGCAGAAAGCCAGAAGCGACATCATCCACCCCGCGGCCATGTTGCGCCGCAGACGGTCGCGAGAGAACCGCCCGCGCGTCACCACACCGTAGGAAATGAGCGCGATGCCGGTCACGAGCATTAGGAAGGCCGGTGCTCCCGTACGCAGCGGCAGAACGAGCCAATACGCGTCGATCGTCGAGGAGACCATCCAGGCCGGCCGGACCCAGTCGGCCATGCCGATGCCGAACCAGAAGCTGTTCCAGAGATTGTCCAGCCCGTGCTCCCAGATCGCCAGACGATAAAGGCCGGTCCATGGGTCGAAGGTGGCGAGCGATATCAACAGCTGCGCCGGCGAGCGCTCCGACACCATCAACACGCCGATGTAAAGCCCGGCGATGATCGCGATCGTGATCTGCGTCCGCATGAAGACGCGCAGCGTATACTTATGCCAGATCATAAATCCCAGTTGCAGGCCGAGGCTGAGCAGTGGTGCAGACGACATCGCCAGGATAGCTGCAACGGCCAGCACCACCGCGCGAATGTATTGCCATTTCCGGTCCGGTTCCGACATCCAGAGCAAGGCGAACATCGTCGCGCAGTACGTCCCGTAGTGAATGGGGTGATCAAAAGTTGAGGCCGCCCGCGCCAGTCCCTTGCGGAATTCCATAGCCGGCATCGGCTCTCCGCCAAAGGCCGACCGCAGCACGTCATGGATGAAATAGCGCCCCGTCAGCGTATCGAACGTCGCGATGAATGCCGCCAGGATGATCGAGTAGAAGACGATGCGCAGCGCCGCTTGCAGTGTTTCCAGATCACGGATGTAGGCCCGCGCGATCGTGTAAGCTCCCAGGCTTTCCAGCGACCATGATCCGCCAAACACAAGCCCGGGTTGCCCCGCATGATAGGCAAATACGAATGTCTGCCACAGCGCCAGCCCGAAGAACGGCACGTCATAGACTTGAAGCCGGCAGTCCGGCCGCGTCGCCAGCCGCCAAATCGCCAACGGGATAAAGACAAGGAACACGACGCGATGCGGCGACAGCCTCAGATCGCCAACGACGAGCGAAAGCTCTGTCGGCGAAATGAAGCTCAGGATCGCCAGCGTGATCGCCAGCGGAGTTTTCCTGAATGCGTCCAGCATTGCCCGCCCCCCTTGGGCCGGATCAGCGGTGTTAGTAGGCGTTGTGTCCCGAGATCACGGCAGCCGCCGTACGCGCGATGATTTTGAGATCCAGCCACAAGGACCAGTTGCGAACGTAATCGAGATCCGCTGCCACCCGCCCCTCGACGCAATCCCGCGTCCGCGTCTCTCCGCGGTAGCCGTTCACTTGCGCCAGGCCGGTCAAGCCCGGCTTTACCTGATGCCGGCTCGGGTAGGTCTCGACAATTTCGGAAAACTGCTCGTCATGGGCGATCAGATGCGGCCGCGGTCCCACGAGCGACATCTCCCCCTTCAGCACGTTGATGAGTTGCGGCAGTTCGTCGAGGCTGGTGCGGCGCAGGAAGCGGCCAACGCGCGTCACCCGCGGATCGTCCTCCGTCGCCTGCTGCACCTCATGGCTCGCCGGTCCAACCGCCATCGTGCGGAACTTCATGATTTCGATGGGCGTCTGATGACGTCCGCCGCGCTTCTGCCGGAAGAAAACAGGCCCCGGGCTGTCCAGCTTGATCGCAAAAGCGATCAGCGGGAACAGCGGCAGGGTGATTAAGAAGAGCGCACCACCAATAACGAGATCTTCAAGCCGCTTCAGAATGCGCTGAAGGTCATCAATGGGCTTTTTTTTTACGTCGATGAGGCCGACCGACCCGACGGATGACACCGTATGCGCCGGACCTTCATCGATCAGGTCCGAAGCAATGTGCGTCACGACATGCAGGCTGACGGGCAGCGATTCGAGCTTGCGCGCCACCGCCGAGATCCGCTGATCGGCTGCCTGCGGCAGGGCAATGATGATCTTGTCGATTTCATTGTTGCGGGCGGCCGCAACGAGGGCATCGAGCTTGCCCATCACGCCGACGCCATCCGTGTTGATCCGGTCCGTGCCCATGCGGTCATCGAACACACCGGCGAAATGCACGCCGTTCGGCACGGCTTCCAGATGCTCTTTGACGCGGCGGGCAATGTTGCCTGCGCCGAAGACGGCAATGCGCTCGTCGAAGACGCCCTTGCGCGTCAGGCGGGCAAAGAGAGGGTTGGCGATGGCGCGATTGAAAAGCAGAAGCGTGAAGCCCGACGACAGCCCGACGGCGAGCCACACCCACTCATGATCGCCGCGCAAGGCAACGGGCATGCCGTGTCCCAAGAGACCGCACATCGTCAAAGCCAGCGTTGCGAACAGCAGGCCGGGACGGAGCGGAATGTCGTGCAGGCGCTCCGGCGCATACATACCCTTCAGTCGCAGCACCAAATGAACGATCAGAGTCGCAGCCATCGCCGACTGAATGAGCATCCGCCAATCGGCAACGATGCCGCCCGCCTGGCTGTAGATAACGGCAGGGAGAATGAAGGCGGCGAAAACGGCCGCAATATCAGCCGCGCCCAGGAGGCCAATCGCCAGTTTACGCGGCATGCGCCGCTTCGGAGCTTTGGCAACGCCAACAGTTTCGCTGGCGGGCTTGGTCGCTGCATCGGCTTCGGCAACAGCGTCAGACACGGCTTCAACGATTTGCATGATAACTCCGGAACGCAAACGAACATGCGCCAGGATTGGGCGCGGGAACGTGGAAACTTCGCTGCTGATCGTGATCGCAATCCTCTAAAATTCGATTGAAATTAGAGGGGCTTCGTTCGCTCTCGAGCAGAATTGAGGTAAAGATTGTCTGAAGCGCCGCCAGGATCCGGGCCGAAGGGTACGGAGCTAGGCCGCGCGCGCCATACGCAACGGCTGCGCCGACGGCATCCGTGTCCCGAGCGCAAAGCTGTCTTCTAGCGCCTGTTGCGCGACGCTGTTCATGACCACGCCGGCCACCTTGTCGTGGTTGTAGCCAAGCGAGTGCAGCGCCCGCTTGGCGAGCTGCTTTGGTGTGCGCCGCCACGTGGTGACGAACACGATCTGGTCGGCATAGTCTGCCAGCACCCGCCCATCGACCACCGGCAGCAGTGGCGGCGCATCGAGGATGATGATGTCAAACTGGCTCTTCAATGTCGTCATCGTCTCCGCCATGCGCCGTGACGCGAGCATGTCAGGCCGTGCCGTCTCAATAGGGGTGGGGCTCATAGCCGGCAGGAAGAACAGCCCGGACGCCGTGTCGTGCAGAATGGCGCGCTCAACCGGTGTCTGATGAATGAGCGAGTCCAGCAGGCCGGTGGAACGCTGCGGTGCCAGTTTCCGCGTCAGGGGCGCACGCCGCAAGTCGCCGTCGGCCAAAAGCACGCGTTGACCGGCCAAAGCATAATGATGCGCCAAGTTCGACGCGATCACATCCGTTCCTTCGCCGGGGAGGCTCGAGGCCACCATGATCACCCGCGGTCCACCACTGCGGTGGCGCATGTCGAGTTCGCGCCGGATGCCGCGCACGCTTTCGGCAAAGATGCTGCGCGGCTCGGTCAGAACCAGTCGAATCGAGCGCAGCGCATCGGATCCCGTACCAGTGGCTGCGATCGCGGGAACTGAGGCGATGTGCGCCACTTCAAGATTGCGTTCCACGTCGTCCGGATGGCTCAATCCGGGGGCGGCAAATTCTAGGCCGAGCGCCAATAGAATCCCAAGCCCCAAGCCGGCCAACAATCCAAGGATGAGGATCTGCTTGCGGTTAGGCGACGCTGGATACAGCGCCACGTCCGCCTGTTCCACGATGCGCGCGTCGGGCAATTGCAGATCCTGCGTCTCCGATGTTTGCTTGTAACGGGCCAGAAGGCTCTCGTAGATCTGTTTGGAGGTCGCCGCTTCACGCTGCAACTCCAGAAGCTCGACGGAGGCTTCCTTCGTGGCAGCTTCCTGCTCCTTCAGCGTCGTCAACGACTGGCGCATCTGCATTTCGTTGCGCTCGGCCACGACGTACTCGTTGCGCAGGTTGGCCACCTGCCGCGCGATTTCTTCCGCCATCTGTGCCTGCGTTTCAGCCACTTCCGCCCGCACCTTCTGCATTTCGGGGTGGCGCGGTCCGTATCGCGTCGCCAGCTCGGCCTCGCGCTTGCGGGCACCCGAAACCATTTCCTTAAGCGTCCGGATCGCATTGCTGTCCAGCACTTCCGCAATAGTCTCCGTGCCGCCGGGACTGTTCGCCAGCCGCTGCGCACTCTCATATTTGGACTTGGCAGAGACCGTCGCATTGCGTGCCGAGACGGTCTGTTCCATCAGGCGCGCAAGCTCCTTTTCGGACAGGATGTTGCCTTCCGAGTCGAAGATGTTGTTATCGGCCTTGTACATCGCCACTTTGCGCTCGGCGTCCGAGACACGCTGTTGCATCTCCTGCAACTTGCTTTCCAGCAACTCGGTGGCCAAGCCCGATGCCTGCTTTTTGCTCGCGAGCGTGTTGGCGAGATAGACTTCGGCGATCGTATTGGCGATCCGCGCCGCCTTGGCCGGATCGCGCGCGCTGAACTTGATCTGCAAGAGAAGTGTCATGCGGACGCGCGAGACCTTGAGCCGGTCCTGGAAGGCCGCCGCCAGTTCATCGCGCTCCGGATTGGAATCGCCCGGTAGGACACGGCCGACGCGCGAGCCGACCGGATCTTCATCGAGACGCTGAAGCGTGGTTTCTCTCTCCTTGCCCAAAGGGGCGTCTTCGGCCGGCAGATAGCCGCCAAGTCCCAGAAAGTCGAAAATGCGCCGGACCGTAGAGCGTGGACGGAATTCCTCGTCGTCCCGCAGATTGAGAATGTCGATGACCTTGAGAGCGACGGCCCGCGACGACAAGACCTCGACCTCGCTGTCAATTGATGCATTGTCGCCTCGCAGATTTTCCACTACGCCGTCGACCTGCGTAATGGTCTTCTGCCGCGGATCGATCTGCACTACAGCGACGCCTTCATATCGGTTGGGCAGCGCGAGCGCCACGGCCAGAGCGATCAAAGTCGTAGTGGCAGCGATGGCGCCCACAAGAGCAAGCCGGCGGCGCACGGCATTGAAGGCGCGTTCGAAGCTGAATGCTCCGCCGCCACTCTCTTCGATGCCTCTGTCCATCGTGCTCATAGGGGTCTGTATGATCCTTTAGAATTTCAACGTGCCGCCGACGCGCACTTGGCTGCGGTCCATATCGAACACGGCCTCATTGGAGTCGCGCGTCTCATAGGTGTAGCCGAGCGTCAGCAGCATGTTCTTCGTGTAGTGATAGTCGAGCGAGACACCGGCTTCGAAGATATCGTCCTCGCGTGTGCTGCCGATAAAGTCGGCCCGCGTGACGCCCACATGTGCGGAAGCGAACAGATCGTGGCGAATTTCGTAGTCCGCGACCAAACTGCCCGTGCTTTCGATACGCCCGTTGTCGTTGGCGCCCAATTCGTCGTCGATCTGGCGCGAAGCGTTGGCGCTTAGCGTCAGCCGGTGCGTCGCAAGCCACTGCGCCTGCGCTTCCAGGAGCGACGTGGCAACACTTGCTAGGCCCGGCCGGTCGAAGTTGCGTACGCCGTAGCCGCCGAGCACGCGCCAGCGCACCAGCGGATCGGTCTCGAAGGCAAGCCCGGCTGAGACCTCGTAGCCCGTCGAATCGCGGTCGCCCAGTCCCGCCGTCTCCGGCTCGTTATACTGCAGGATGCCCCGTACCTTCGCCACGAAGTCGAAGCCAGGCGAGATGCGGTAGCCGGCGCGAACCTGCGCCGCATAGATTTCCTGATCCCGGTAATCCTGACTAAGGCGTCCACCGCCGATGGCCGGCACGCTGTGAAAATCGAGTTGCTCTGCACTGGCCGCGACCGTGCCATAGAGCCGGCCCGCATCCCGCGTCAGTCCAACCGAGGCGCGAAACTGATCGATGGGAACCGGTTCCGCCGCAGCCTGCGAGGCCGTGATTGCTGTGCGCTCCTCATGGTCACGCTTCGCGCCCGCCGCGATCGATAGCGTATGCGCATGATCGATGTGCAGCGCGCCGCGGGCAGACGCCCCGAAGTTGGCGTAATTCTGGTCCGTGCTTTCGGCGAAGTTCATGAACCGCCCGAAGACGTTCATCTCGAATGCATGCCGCGGCAGATCTGATTGGATCGAAAGCGTCGGTGTCGTTATGAAGCGCCAGTCGGCGGTCGGGTTCTCCGCCTCGCCGAAAATGTTGCTGTCATAAACGGCGGACTCCGTGATCGACGGGTAAATGATAAAATTGCCCATACGGAATCCCTCCGGGGCAGCAAACCCCCGGTCCGCCTGATCGACCGTTCGAGCCGCGCGCCGCACCGACTCCTGCCACTCCTGGCGCATGGTCTTGCTGGCGACGGTGTCGGTGATGAGATCCGCATTGTGATCGACATCGATGGCCGCAGCGCCGCCAAACGGCATCGTAGAGATGGCCACCGCCGCAAAGCACGCGAAGGCCTGCGCGTCGCGGCGCGGCCCTCGTTCGTCGGCGGTGGGTGGTCTCGGGTACACGGTCGTGTCGAGCCTTTACGGACTAGAAGAAGCGTTCGGGAATACGGACATTGTCGCCGGGGAGAAGCATGACGCCGGCGTTTGAGGGGATGCGCACTTCGCCCGCGCCATCACGCGTCACGACGGCGTACGATTGCTCAGCTCTGTACGTGTAGCCGCCGGCCATGGCGACGGCGTCGCGCAGGCGCAGCCCGGTCTTGTAGGCAAACTCGCCGCCGCTCTTCACTTCGCCATGAATGTAGAAGGGGCGGTAGTTTGTGATCTCAATGGTCACTTTTGGGTTCTTGAGGTAGCCGTCGGCCAGACGACTTGCCACCGTCTCGCGGAACTGTCCGATCGTCTTGCCCTGCGCAGGAACCTCGCCGGCAAGCGGCAGCGACACCTGTCCGGCTGCGTTCACTTCCGCCGCGCCCGAGAGGCTGTCTTCGCCAAAAACCGTAATCTTGAGTTTGTCGCCGATACCCAATCGATAAGACGCGCCGAGCGCTGATACGCCCGTGTCGGCTGCGAAGTTGGCCGGTGCAGGTCCAATGTCGTCGGCGCACGCGCCAACGGCGAAAGCCGCAAAGAATGCGGCAGCAAGAGATCTGAACGCTGGAACCACGGACATACGCAAAACCGAATTGAACGACGCAGAACGCACCAAGCGGAGGGGAGAGGCCGGAACACGCCCTTCCACCGCACCGTCCAAGAGAGCGCCGTTAGTCTTAAAGACGCGCTAACAGAATGAGAAAAAAGCAGGCAAAATCCGAAGTTTACATCTCGTAAGTAATTTCTAGATTCACCCGCAACTCAAGAGCGGCGCCGGTCGCCCGCAGCCCATAAACGGCTCGTTGAGGAGTGCACCCTATTGTGAAGGAGCAGTAAGTCTCGTGTGGAGTTGAAAGTGACGACCGATATCCTGTCGCCGGCCGCCCGCCTCGTTTCGGTCTACGAAGGCAAGGCGACCAGCTACTTCACCAACGACCGCGCCGACTTCGTCCGCCTTCTTCCGCGTGACCCATCCGCGCGCGTGCTGGAAATCGGTTGCGGCAACGGCGCCACCGGCGCGCTCGCCATGGCCCGCGGCCGTGCTGGCCACTACGTCGGCGTGGAACTCATGGAGAGCTACGGCCAAGCCGCCCGTGAAGTTTTGAACGAGGTCCTGATCGGCGATGTCGAACGCATGGACTTCAATTGGCAGCCGGCCGAGTTCGATGCGCTTATCCTCTCCGAGGTTCTCGAGCACCTCGTCGAACCGGGAGTTCTGCTCCGCCGCCTTTCGCGCTTCATCCGCCCCGGCGGCATGGTCCTGGCAAGTTCGCCCAACATCGCCCACTGGCGGGTTCTGCGCGAACTCGCCAAAGGCCGTTTCGATCTGGCCGATCAGGGCGTCTTCGATCGCACGCACCTGCGCTGGTTCACGCCGGCGACCTTCTGCGCGATGTTTGAAAATGCGGGTTTCCGCATCGATCACGTCGGACCGGTCACGCCGTTCTCGCCCCGTGTCGAACGCCTCTCGCGCTGGACCTCGGGCCGGATCGACCACCTTTTCATGACCCAGATCGCCGTCCAGGGTTCGCGCCGCTAAGCCGATCGCGGACCGATCGGACGGCCACGCGGGGTCAAAGCACGAGTAGTTCCGCCTTGCCCGACATCACGTCGTAGTCGCACGCCAACCGCGAGTAGCGGTCGCCGACCGTCAGCCGCACGATTGGGTTCTTGTAGCGCGCATCCCAATTGGGGTTCTCAAGCTGCCAGATCGGCACGCTGAGACGCGGATTGCCAAGCAGCACCTCCGCCGTCTCCGGCTGCTTCCAGTTCACAGATCCCACCGCCACGGGCATCCCCCGCGCATCGGTTTGCGGCCGCGCAACGCACGCGGCTTCGGCATGCAGCTTGTAGGCGGCGAGCAAGGCTTCGCCGGCCGCCTCGCGGTACAACCGGTCTTGCGCCCACACTTTGACGCAGACCAGCATGGCTAGAACAATAACCACCGCACGCATGGCGGGCTCCTTGCGACCATGACCCGAACGTCGCGTGCGCCCACCCGGAGACCGAAGCGGACATCGGGCGCAGCTGCAACACTTACCCGAAGTGTCCCCGATCCAGGTGAAGAAAGGGTAAGCCGCCGTGCCGCGCTGCAACGATGCAAAGGCGAGTAATGCCGCGCCGCCACAGCCCTTGTCAGCGGCCCGCCCTTGCGGCAATAGGGGCGATCCTCAACGAAAGTCGAACCCCGGGTAGGATACGCAACCAATGTCAAAGAAGAAGATTCTGATCACCTGGCCTCTGCCGGAAGCTGTCATGGCCCGCGCCCGGGACACCTACGACGTCATTGCGCATGGCGACGACCCCAAGATCACCATCGATGAAATGCTCGAAACGGCCAAGTCCGTCGACGCTATCCTTCTGACTTTGAACGAAAAATGCCGCGCCGACGTCATCGCGCGCATTCCTGAGAACATCAAGTGCATCTCGACCTTCTCCATCGGCTTCGACCATATCGATCTCGACGCCTGCAAAGCCCGCGGCATCAAAGTCGGCAACGCCCCCCACGGCGTGACCGTCGCCACCGCTGAAATCGCCATGCTCCTGCTCCTCGGCGCCGCCCGCCGCGCCGGTGAAGGCGAAGCCATGATCCGCCAGCGCCGCTGGCCGGGTTGGCAGCCCCTGCAGCTCGTCGGCCAGCGCCTCGATAACAAGACGCTCGGCATCTACGGCTTCGGCAAGATCGGGCAGGCGCTCGCGCAGCGCGCCCGCGGCTTCGACATGAACATCCACTACTACGACATCTATCGCGCGAAGCCGGAAGTCGAAGCCAAGTACAACGCTATCTACCACGACAGCCTCGACAGCTTGCTCGCGGTTTCGCAGTTCTTCTCCATCAACGCGCCCTCGACGCCTGAGACGCGCGGCTTCTTCAATAAGGCCACGATAGAGAAGCTGCCGCATGGCGCCATCGTCGTGAACACGGCCCGCGGCGACCTCGTCAACGACGAGGACATGATCGCGGCCCTGAAGTCGGGCCGCCTCGCCTACGCCGGCCTCGACGTTTTCGCGGGCGAACCCAAGATCAATGAGGGCTACTACGACCTGCCCAACACGTTCTTGTTCCCGCATCTGGGTTCCGCCGCCATCGAGGCGCGCAACCAGATGGGCTATGAGGCTCTCGATAACATCGACGCCTTCTTCGCCGGCAAGGAAATGCCCTTCAAGCTGGCGTAAGCGGCCCCGCAACGGTGAACACAAGCGAAAGGCCGGGTCCACGACCCGGCCTTTTCGCCTTTCTCAACCTGCACCGGTGCTAGGCGCCAGTCAGTTGAAATGAAATGTCACGCCAGCTCGAAGAACGGTCTCGTTAAGATCGATAAACGGTCGCGCGATCTCGTGATCGATGGAATAGTCGTACCGCAGCGCCTCGAGCCGTAGCGACACATTTGATGTGACGAGGCCCTCTGCACCCACGCCGTAGACAATGCCCGAAAATGATTCTGAGATACTGTTTTGGCCGCCAGCAATTGGGTTCTCGTGACCCTCCGCATTCAACCGCGCATAGCCAACGGTGCCATATATAAGAGCAGATCCAAATGTCATGCCCATGCGCGCGCGCAGACTAGCGCTCCATTCAGTCTCGGCAGTGGCACTGCCAAGGCCATCGATAGTGTGTGAGAAGCCGGCTCCGTCGAAATTCAAGTCGCCCTCGACGCCGATCACAAATCGTCCGTTAGTGAGATTGTAACCTGCATGCACGCCCCAGACGGCGTTTCGGTTATCTAGTTGCCCAATTATTGGCGCATCCACTTCCGCCCACGTCACGCCGCCATGCACACCCGCGTAGGCGCCATTCCAGATGGGCGCTGCGTCCGCCGCTGCCGGCGTCCCCGAAAACATCCAGCAAAGAGGAACGAATGCGCCACGTGCGCGCGAGCCATGAAGTCCCACAACCAAACGTCCTTTTTGATACGCAACACTGCGGACGAACCGGGCTATTAAGGCAGCCAGAGCGCTCGATTTAGAACCTGGAAAGGCTAACATCCGGCAAAGAACGCACGTCCGTAGAATAACTGGGACCAACGCTGCATTGCATATGGCCGCCATTACCAACTTGTGCTGAAGTTCTGCGCCACAGCACCCGTCAGCGATTGCCCTCATCCATGTCTGACAACGCCCTGACACCCTCCCCGCCGCCTAAGCCGCCAACGGTGAAAAGCCCCGCCATCGGCCTCGCCCTCGGCGGCGGCGGCGCGCGTGGTCTCGCCCACGTCGTCATGCTCGAAGCCTTCGACGAGTTGGGACTCCGGCCGAAAGTCATCGCCGGCACGTCCATCGGCGCCGTCATCGGTGCCGCTTATGCATCCGGCATGTCCGCGCGCGAAATCCGTGCGCAGATGCAGGAAGTGCTGTCCACACGCTTTGAACTGGCTCGCGACCTGTTCGCCGCCCGTGCCCGCACGCTGCCCCGCGTCTCCCGATTCTTTTCGCCGTTGAATGCGGTGCTGTCGCCCGAAGCGCTCCTCGATCTCATCTACCCCGCCCGCGTCGCGCGCGACTTTGCGCAACTCGACATTCCGATCAAGATCGTCGCCACCGACTTCTATGCGCTCGACGCACACATCTTCGAAACGGGGAACTTGCGCAAGGCTGTTGCCGCCAGCATGGCGCTACCCGCCATTTTCGAACCCATCGTCATCGATGGCAAAGCCTACGTCGACGGCGGCCTCGTCAATCCGCTGCCCTACGATCTCGTGCGCCAGGGCACCGATTTTACTATTGCCATCGACGTCTCCGGCGTACCCGTCCCCGCACCTGACCGCGCGCATCCGACGGCCACCGAAAGCCTCTTCGCCGCCTCCTTCATCTTCGAGCGCACCATCATCCGAGAAAAACTTAAAACCGAGCAGCCTGACATTCTCATCCAGGCCGGCACCAGCCATTTCCAACTGCTCGATATCTGGAAAGTCGACGACATTCTCACCGCCGCCGTCCCCGCGAAAGAAGAACTCAAAATCAAACTCGACCGGATCATGGGCGCCGAAACACTCCCCATCGAAATGTCCCGGCCGACCGCGCTGCCCGCCCCGCGCTCAGAAACCGTGACCGCTGTGGTGCCTGTGGAAGAGCCCCGCCTCCTGCGCCGCCTCAAATCCTTGAAGCGCAGGCCCAAGTCGAACGATTAGCTGCGCCGCACGGCGAAGAACCCTTTGAGAATCGCCCCCGCCTCCTCCTCGCTGAGTCCCGGATAAACCTCCGGCGCGTGATGGCACGTCGGCTGCGAAAACACGCGGGCCCCATGCTCCACGCCGCCACTCTTCGGATCGCCAGCCCCATAGTAGAGCCGCCTAATGCGCGCGAACGAAATCGCTGCCGCACACATCGGGCACGGCTCCAACGTCACGTAAAGATCGTGGCCATTGAGGCGCTCGCTCCCGAGCGCCCGGCACGCCTCCCGGATCGCCAGCACCTCCGCATGCGCCGTCGGGTCAGAGAGTTCCCGCGTCCGGTTGCCCGCCACCGCCACCACACGTCCCTCCGGCGACACGATCACCACCCCCACGGGCACCTCGCCCCGGCCTGCGGCGAGCCGTGCTTCGGCCAAAGCGAGTTCCATATGGCCGGGCTTGTCAGGCGGTGTCATAAGGGCGTCCCGAACAGGCGGTTCCCCCGCCGCTGCAAAGAGCCCGCATCTGATGCGCAAACCATTTTCCGGTCAACGCCCGCCCCGCGGCGGCGGTAAAGGCCCCAGCGGTGGCCACCCCGCTCCGCGCGGTCCCTCCCGCCCGAACAATCGGCAAGACGCCCGGGCCATCGCACCGAAGGGCGAGCGCAGCGAGCGACGCCCCGAGGGCGGCAAGCCCGGCAAACCCCGCTTTTCCGGCCCCCGCTCCGACAAAGACCGCCCCGCTGGCTCGCTCCCCTCGGGCGCCCGCCCGGGCGGCGGTATTTCCAAGGCCCCGCCACCTGCCGCCCTCACTGAGCCCATGCGCATCGCCAAGGCGATGGCCCGCGCCGGCCTGTGCTCGCGTCGCGAAGCCGAACGGTGGATCGAAGACGGCCGCGTCGCCGTCAACGGCAAGATCCTGACCACGCCCGCCTGCGAAGTCGGCCCCGGCGATAAGGTCGTCGTCGACGGCCGCCCACTACCCGCAGCCGAACCCGTTCAACTTTGGCGCTATCACAAGATCAAAGGCGTCGTGACAACGAACAACGACCCCGAAGGCCGCCCCACTGTTTTCGATAAGCTCCCGCCCGAGATGCCCCGCGTCATTTCTATCGGCCGCCTCGACTACAACACCGAAGGCCTCCTCCTCCTCACCAACGACGGCGCGCTCGCCCGTCACCTCGAACTACCCGCCACCGGCTGGCTCCGCCGCTACCGCGTCCGCGCCCGTGGCCGCGTCACCCAAGCCGATCTCGACAAGCTGAAGGAGGGCATCGAAATCGAAGGCATCCGCTATGGCGCCATCGACGCCACCATCGATACCGTGCAAGGTGCCAACATCTGGCTCACCGTCGGCATTCGCGAAGGCAAGAACCGCGAAGTGCGGAAAGTTATGGCTGAACTCGGCCTCGAAGTCTCGCGCCTGATCCGCATCTCATTTGGTCCTTTCGAACTGGCCGATCTCGTCCCCGGCGCCGTCGAACCGGTCCGCCGCAAGCACCTCGCCGAACAATTGGGCCCTAAGGTCGCCGGTGAATTTGGCCTCACCGAAACGCCAGAGCAGCGCAAGGAACGCCACACCCGCGGCAAGCAAAAAGCCCGAACGGACGAGGACGGCACGTGAGGATCGTCGGCGGCAAATTCCGCGGCCGTGCCATTGCGAGCCCGGAGCACGAGGGCCTGCGCCCCACTTCAGACCGCGTGCGCGAAAGCGTGTTTAACATTCTCCTTCACGGCATCGAGGACTTCGAGATCGACGCCATCCGCGTCATCGATCTCTTCGCCGGCACCGGAGCGCTGGGCTTAGAAGCCATCTCGCGCGGCGCATCCTATTGCTTGTTTGTGGAAGACGGCGCCGAGAGCCGCGGCCTCATCCGCCAGAACGTCGAAGCCTTCGGGCTCACCGGCAACACGCGCCTCTTCCGCCGTGACGCCACCGACCTCGGTCCCGCCGCCCCCATGCAGCCCTTCAGTCTCGCCTGCCTCGACCCGCCCTACGGTAAAGGCCTCGGCGAACGCGCGCTCGTTTCCCTGCGCGACGGCAAGTGGCTGAATCCCGGCGCCATCGTCGTCTGGGAAGAGCGCGCGTCGAGCGATCTGCCTTGGCCCGACCGCCGCACCTGGGGCGAGACTCAAGTCGGCTTTGCGCGCTTCCAGCCCGCCTGATCAGATAGCCCTGAGATCGCGCGCAACGGAGACAGGAAACCGCGACACCGGCGCTCCGCTCGCGCGGGCTTCCAACGCCAGCAACTCTTGCGGAAACGGCATCTTCGTCGTGCGCAACGCATTCCCCATGAGAGACGCATTCGCATGCAGCGACAGCACATGATGATGTACGTCGCCCTCTACGAACGACCCGTCCATCAGATGCACGACACCAGCATGCACCGTACCGACGATCTGACCCTGAACGTAGAGTTCCCGCGTTGTGATGTTGCCGAGCACATAACCGTCACGGCCAATGTCGAGGCGCGAACACAGAATGTCGCCCTCGAACCACGTGTCGAGTTCCACGCGCCCGGCTGCAACGAAGTTGCCGCGCATGACGCTGGAGGTCGCGATTTTCAGCATGGAACCAACGCAAAACAATGGGCGCCCGCCCATCGTCACTGAACACCACATCCATGGTCGAAATTTGACGATCTAGGAAATTGTCTTATGCTCACCGGCGTCCGAATAGCCGCTCAATGTCCGACAGTTTCAATTCCACATACGTCGGCCGCCCGTGATTGCATTGGCCCGAAAACGGCGTCGCCTCCATCTCGCGCAATAGCGCATTCATTTCTTCCGGCGCCAAACGCCGCCCCGCGCGCACGCTGCCGTGACAAGCGATCCGCGAGCAGATCGCTTCGAGCTTGTCGCGCAGCGCGAACCCCTGACCCTCAGCCAAGATCTCCGCTGCCAGATCGCGCACCAGCCCCTCGACATTCGTATCGCCAAGCAGCGCCGGCACCTCGCGCACCGCCACCGCCCCGAAACCGAACGGCTCCAGCACCAGCCCCAATTCGGCGAGCTCCGCCTCGCGCTCGGCCAAGGCCTGCGCCGCATCGTCCCCCACGTCGACGATCGCCGGAATGAGCAATCCTTGCCGCGCCACGCCGCCGTTCGACAGCATTGCCTTCATGCGCTCATAGACCAGCCGCTCATGCGCTGCGTGCTGATCGACAATCACCACCGACGTCCGCGTCTGCGCAACAATATATGTCTCATGCAATTGCGCCCGCGCCGCCCCTAAGGGACGGTCAAGCAGATCGGGCGCCACCGGTGCGGCGTGCGCCCGTGCATCCGCACTCGGCTCACCTAAGGCCGCAAATGGCGCCTGCATTGCCTCCGCCAAGCCCGGAGTAATGTACGTCGGTGCCCGTTCTGCAAAACCACCAGCATAGCCCGATTGCGGCTCGGCAATCGCCGACCGCGCCAGTGTCTCCAGCGTCAGCCCGCCGCCGCGCGCGCTCGCCCGGTGTCCAGCCCCCTCCAACGCATGTTGGATCGCTCCGATCATCAGCGCGCGCACGCGCCCGCCGTCGCGAAATCGCACCTCCGCCTTCGTCGGATGCACGTTTACATCCACGTCACCCGGATTGAGCGTGACGAACAGCGCCAGCAACGGATTCCGCCCCTTCGGAATGAGATCGCCGTAGGCTGCACGCACCGCGCCGACGAGAACCTTGTCGCGCACCGGCCGCCCGTTGACGAATAGAAACTGCTGCCCCGCGTCCGGACGATGCAGCGTCGGCAACCCCGCATATCCCAGAATGCGGACGCCATCCCGCTCGCCCGAAATGGCGAGCGCGTCCGCCATGAATTCCGACCCCATGATCCGCCCGAGCCGTTGCAGCAGGCCGTCCGCAGTCGCCGGGCAGCGCGGCAAGCGCAACCCTGCGCGCTCCCCCGTCGTCACCGAAAACCCGATGTCGGGGTGCGCCATCGCCAGCCGCTTCACGGTCTCTGAAACGGCCATGTTTTCCGCCCGCTCGGACTTTAGAAACTTGAGCCGCGCCGGTGTCGCCGAAAACAATTCGCGCACTTCGACGCGCGTGCCAGCGTTAATCCCCGCCGGCTTGAGCCCGCTCTTCTCCCCGCGCTCGACGATGATTTCGAAACCATCGCGTTTCGCCGGCGGCCGCGACGCAATCGACAGCACGGCCACTGAACCAATGGATGGCAGTGCCTCGCCGCGAAACCCGAGCGTGCGTATGTCGAAAAGATCGTCTTCGTTTAGTTTCGACGTAGCATGCCGCTCGACCGCCAGCAGCAGATCTTCCGGCGGCATCCCTGCGCCATCGTCCGTCACGCGGATAAGAGACAGCCCGCCGCCAACCGTCACAATCTCGATTTCGCGCGCGCCTGCATCGATCGAATTCTCGACGAGCTCTTTGACGACGCTTGACGGCCGCTCGATGACCTCACCAGCGGCGATGCGATTGACGGTCTCGGGCGCGAGTTGGCGAATGGCCACGGGCGAATCTCCTCTGCCCCGCTTTTAGCATTGGCGGGAGGGGTGAGCATCCGCGCGGACGCCACGGTGAACAGGCTTTAGCCGCCAAGCCGCTGTTTGGTGAGTATTTTGGCAAGTTCCACCGCCGGCTGGTCGAACGGATCGAGCTTGAGCAGCCGCCCCGCCACGATCGTCTCCAGCATGAAATGCATAAGTAGCGCACCCGCCGCCCGTTCATCGAGCGTCTCGATATCGATAGTCCGCACCGGCCGCCCGGCCTTCTGCAACGCCTCCGCCACCGCATGGCCCTGCGCATCCACGATATCGCCAATCGTCTTGCCGCCAAGAAAGCTGAGACCTGCCGACTTCGTCATGGCAGCGTCGAGCGTTGGCCCTGTCCCCTTCGAAGCCACGCGAATGATCGTCGTCGCAATCTCGCGCGGCCCGTCCATGAAGAGTTGCAACTGGCTATGCTGATCGACAGGCCCGACAGCTGGCACAGGCGTCGTCCCCTCACCACCTTTGCCAAGGCTCTCCGCCCACAGCTGCACGTACCAGTCGGCCAGTTTGCCGAGCCGATCCGCATAGGGCATCAGCACGAGTGTGCGGATACCGCGCTCTTTCGACAGCCCCACCATCACTGCAGCGCCGGCCGCAAAATGAACTTCGGCGGCCGTTCTGCCATCGAGTAGCGGTTGCAAAACGGAACGTGCCCCGGCGCGGATCGCGCGTGCATCCAGCCCCCGCGCCATCGCTGGCAGCAAGCCCACATTCGTAAGGCACGAAAAGCGTCCGCCGATGCCCGTGTGATGGTCGAGCATCGGAATACCAAGCGATCCGAAGAGCGCCCGCAAACCGTTTGCTTTGCCGGGGACGTCCGGTTCCGTGATGCCGAGAAAGAGCGAGTGGATCTTGTCGCCAAGCCCTGCGGCCTTGATTGCCGCGATCGTCGCAATCGCCTGCGCCAAGGTTTCAGCCGTTCCGCCCGACTTCGACGTCACCACAAAGCGTGTCTTGGCAAAATCGGTCGATTGCAGTAGGGCAGCAAACGTCCCGCCATCCAGATTGTCGTAGAAGCGAATGCGCGGGCGGCGATGCGGCGCCTTTGGCGACGTGTGCGGAATGCCCCAACCGGCAATCTGCGCCAGCGTCTGCCCGCCCAGGCTCGAGCCACCCGTGCCCAGAAAAATGATGCTATCTGCCCCGTGGGAAAGCTTCGCCAGTGCCGCTTCGGCCGCATCGATGTCGGCTGTGTCCTCAACAATGCGGAGCAGGGGTAAGGCCCCGCTGCCGTAATCCGCGCGCAGTCCATCAAGAACAGGCGCCGCTTTCTCCAACCACCCAGAGAGCAAACCCTTCGGCAGTCCATGTTGCCCAATTGCGGACTCGAGACATCCGTCGATGTTGTGCCTGTAGGCGCTCGTCTCGGACACGGCCGTTCTCCTGGAAAAGGTGAGGTCACCCACCGGCTCTCTACCCGTTCCGGTAGTCGCTTTTCCCCGGTCAGCCAAGGGGCGAAAACGCGCGAACCGGCGTTGCCGCCGGTTCGCTGAACTCACCCAAACTTTTGCCGCAGGCTGCCGCGGCTTACCAGCCGTTGCGGCAGCTCTTCCAGCGGCGGTACCACTTCGGATTGCCGGTCACTTCGTAGCGCTCGAGCAGGTAGCCGCAGCCGGTGCCGACGCTGCGATAGCCGTAATAGCGATTGCGCCCGTAGTAGCCGTATCCGCCGTCGCCGATGATCACGGTCACGCCGTGGCGCTTGTGCTTGCCGCCAGCCTCGGCGGTGCCTGCGAACGCGGTTGCGCCGAATGCGGTGAGGGCTGCCAGACCGGCCAACGCCAGGCCGTGACGGGTTGTGCGCATGGATCATACTCCAATTGTGAACGATGCCTTCGAAGCGGACGGAATGCCTCGCTCGATGGGTTGACGATCACACGCGCCGCAAGACGGCGCTGTTCCCGCAGGAACATGAGAGTTAGGCGCGGCGGGAAGCCGACTCGACGATCTGGATAATGTCGTCGGGCACAGCGTCGACGGGCAGGCGGCGAAAATCGCCTGAATGCATCAAGGCCTGCTCTAACCGCCTGTGAAAAGCCGTCCGGTCGATCTCGATCGTCCCAAACTGCTTCAGGTGCTCCGTCACAAACTGAGTGTCGAGCAAACGGAAGCCGCCATGAATGAGGCGCGCAGCGAGATAGACCAGCGCAATCTTCGAGGCATCGCGCTCATAGGAGAACATGCTCTCGCCGAAAAAGGCACCATCCAGCGCCACGCCATAGAGCCCGCCCACAAGCTGCTCGCCGTTCCAGACCTCAACAGTGTGGCAATGCCCAAGCCTGAAGAGTTCGCGGTAGAGCGCGCGAATGCGCCCGTTGATCCACGTCGAGTCGCGCCCCTCGCGCGAGCCCGCACAGCCATCGATCACACCATCGTAATCCGTATCGATCCGAACGGTGAGGGGGGTGGTACGCAAGGTGCGCTTCAGCCGCTTCGGAATATGGACGGCATCGAGCGGCAGCACGCCGCGGTTCTGCGGCTCGATCCAGTGCAGCGCCGGATCATCAGCGCTTTCCGCCATGGGGAAAATGCCGCAGGCGTAGGCCTTCATCAGGACCTGCGGCGTAATCTCGATCAGGATGTCGTCACGCGACATCGGCGCGGATGCCCCCGTTTCGGATGCCAATCGGTCAAGTCTAGCGGCCTTTTCACAAAAATGCGAGCCGGGCTCCCCGCCTCACGCTGGCAGCGTAAAAATGCCGTTCTGAGCCAACTGGCCCGTCGTCTGATACCCGGCCACGCTCAGCGCGCCGATCAAATCCCCGTCCCAGCTGTCGATGTTGGCTTCCAGAATGACGGCCTGGGGATAAAGGCTGCGCGGCACGGCAGCGAGATACGGGATGAGAACCTTGTCCTCGAACCCCTCCACATCGATCTTGATGGCGTCCACGCGGTCGAGTCCCGCTTCAGCCACGACACCCGCCAAAGTCCGCACCGGAACCTTGAAAATCGTCTTCCCCCCGCGCGCGTCGCGATCGAGCTGCAACGAAGAGCCGCCCATATTGCTCTCTTCGAGCGCGAATTCCATCTCGCCGTCCGCATCCGCAATAGCAGCCTGTACCTGCCGGATATTGGCAAGGCCGTTCGCCGCCGCGTTGAAGTCTAGGCGCTTTAGAACGATCGCATTCGGATCAACGGCCACAACCCGCGCACCCGAACCTGCGTTCTTCGCGACGAAGATGCTGTAGGCACCCACATTGCTGCCGATATCGAGAAAGGTGAAGGCCGGATGCAGCCGCCCCTTCAGGAAGCCGAGTTCCAGCGGATCGAAGAATTGCGGGGTCACGATCAGCCGCTTTTCGCAGGCGTTGTTTCCGGCATAGAGCCGCATTTTCTGGCCGATGACTTCCAGGTCCAGCGGTTCGGATCGTAGCCGCCGCATCGCAGAGCGGATGAACGAAGCAGTCCGCTTGCCGGCCTTCGTCGGCGGCAGCCGCCGGCCCCATGCGATGAGCCGGGCCTGCAAGGCCGTCGGTTGGTAAGACCCGAAGGGAAGAGCGGCAGTCTCGGTCACGTCATCTCCTCGCGCCGCGCACGATCAGGGCTTGCCGAGATACTTCTCCAGCCAGTGAATGTCGTACATGCCGTTGACGACATCCGGGTGCCGGACTAGTTCATGGAACAGCGGAATGGTGGTCTCGATGCCGTCGATCACGAATTCCGACAGCGCCCGCTTCAGCCGCATCATGCACTCGTTGCGTGTCTTGCCGTGCACGATGAGCTTGCCGATCAAGCTGTCGTAATAGGGTGGAATGCGATAGCCCTGATAGGCGCCGCTATCGACGCGAATGCCGAGCCCGCCCGGCGGATGCCAATAGGTGATCTGCCCCGGTGACGGCCGGAATGTCCGCGGGTTCTCCGCATTGATTCTGCACTCGATGGCATGGCCCGAGAATTGAATATCTTCCTGCTTGAAAGATAGCCCAGCCCCCGATGCCACGCGGATCTGCTCCAGCACAAGATCGATGCCGGTGATCGCCTCCGTCACCGGATGCTCCACCTGAATACGGGTATTCATCTCGATGAAGTAGAATTCGCCGTCCTCGTAGAGGAACTCCACGGTTCCAGCGCCGCGATACTTGATTGTCTGCATCGCCTTCGCAACCGTCTCGCCGATCCGCGCGCGCGCAGCCGCGTTGATCGCCGGCGAGGGCGCTTCTTCAAAGACTTTCTGGTGCCGGCGCTGCAGAGAGCAATCGCGTTCGCCCAAATGCACAGCATTGCCCTGCCCGTCCCCGAACACCTGGATTTCGATGTGCCGCGGTTTGGTCAGGTACTTCTCGATATAAACGCTGTCGTTGCCGAATGCGGCCTTCGCCTCCGAGCGCGCGGTCGAGAACGCCATAGGCAGATCCTCGGCGCTGGTGGCAACCTTCATGCCGCGTCCGCCGCCACCCGCCGTCGCCTTGATCAGTACGGGAAAGCCCATGCCCTTGGCGACTTTCATCGCCTCGGTCTCGGTCTTCACCGCGCCGTCCGATCCAGGAACAACCGGAATGCCGAGCCGCTTGGCCGTCTCCTTGGCCTCGATCTTGTCGCCCATAATGCGGATGTGTTCCGACGTCGGGCCGATGAAGGTGATGTTGTGCTCTTCCAGAATTTCCGCGAAGCGCGCGTTTTCCGACAAAAAGCCGTAGCCGGGATGCACTGCGTCCGCGCCCGTGATCTCGCAAGCAGCTAGCAGCCGCGGAATATTCAGATAGCTGTCGGATGACGTCGGCGGTCCGATGCACACGCTTTCATCTGCCAGACGCACATGCATGGCATCTGCATCCGCCGTCGAGTGGACGGCAACTGTGGCGATGCCCAATTCCTTGCACGCGCGCTGGATGCGCAGCGCGATTTCACCCCGGTTCGCGATCAGAACTTTGTCGAACATATTTTATCCGGCAGCAGCCCTGGTGCTCGGCTGTGACAGGCGGCAAGGGGCCGGCCTGTCTGCTAAACCCAGGGCCGTTGCCCTCCCTTATTCGATGACCGCAAGAACCTCGCCGAATTCCACCGGCTGTCCGTTTTCGAAGAAGATCGCCGTTACCGTGCCGGAGCGCGGCGCTGGGATCTGGTTCATGGTCTTCATGGCTTCTATGATGAGCAGCGTGTCGCCCTGCTGCACGCGCGTGCCGACTTCCATGAACGGCGGCGCAGTCGGTTCAGGCGAGCGATAGGCCGTGCCCACCATCGGCGATTTCACTGCACCGGGATGCTTGCCCGGATCGCCGCCAGAGGATGCGGCCACCGGCGCGCCTGCGGCAGCCGGAGCGGCTGCGGCACTCGGGGCCGATGCCACCGCGTGCGAGGCATGGATCGTGATCGAACGGGCGACACGGACCTTCAGGCCGTCCTTCTCGATCTCGATCTCGGATAAGCCCGTCTCGTTCAGAAGGTCCGCCAGATCGCGAATGATCTTCTGTTCCGGGCTCTGCGCCTCACCCTTGTCCTTAGCCGTCATTTTCCGTCTCACCTTCTTCGGCCGCGGTTTAGCTGTCCGCGGCGTTTTCTTGGCCTTCGCTTTTTTGCGCTGCGTTGTCACGCCGCCGACTTCTTATCGAGGATCCCGCGCACCGCTTCGAGCGCGAGTTCATAGCCCTTGGCACCCAGCCCGCAGATGACGCCCGTTGCGGCCAGCGACACATAAGAATGCTGCCGGAAGCTATCCCGCCGGAAGATATTCGACAGGTGCACTTCCACCACCGGCAACTCCGAAGCCTGCAGCGCATCGAGCAGGGCCACCGACGTATGCGTCAGCCCCGCTGCGTTGACGATGATCGCCGAACCGCCCGTGCGCGCCTCCTGCACCCAGCCGATCAACTCGCCCTCGACATTCGTTTGCCGGAACTCAATGGCCAGCCCCAGCGACTTTGCCCGCGCCTTCGCCAAAGTCTCGATGTCCGCAAGCGTGTCATGGCCATAGATGGCCGGCTCGCGCGCGCCGAGCAGGTTCAGGTTTGGGCCGTTGAGGATGTAGACGGGTTTTGTCATGTGTCCGGATGAGCGGCTGGCGGGGGCACGGAATGGGCGCAACGTCAGCCCCGGCCCAGTGCCGATGCGCCGCACGCCTCTCTCGTACAACACGGGGGTCTAGCAGCTTTCCTAAGGCGACGAAAGAGTTCCACCGCCGCGCTTCGCAACGCAGCGGTGGGAAAATAGTCTGATGTGCCAGAACTTTGCGCGGAACAGCTTGATGGCCGCCATCAGGTCTCTGTTAGCAGTAGCCGCAACCTGTCTGCCGCAGCGTGGCAATCTTCTGCGTTAGCTGATCCAGCAGGTCTTCCGGAGCCCCGCCAATGGCCTCGCTTCCCACCAGAAAGTGCGGCGTCCCGGAGATGTTCATCTTCCGTGCCAGAGCTTCCACACGCGCCAGTTCGCCCTTCACCGCCTCGCTGTCTTTGTCAGCCTTGAGCTTCTCAACGTCGAGACCGAGCTTACCAGCCATTTCCAATGCGCTAGCCTCCGTCGCCCGGCCCTTGCCATCGATCAGAGCCTGATGGAGTTCCCAATACTTGCCCTGCGCCCGGGCCGCCAAAGCGATCTTCGCCGCATCCTCTGAGTCCTTGCTCAGGATCGGCAGTTCTTTAAAGACCACCCGGACATTCTTGTCCTTCTCGATGAGTTCCCGGATGTTGTGGAATCCGCGCTTGCAGTAACCGCAATTGTAATCGAAGAATTCGACAACGGTAATGTCGCCGTTCGGGTTGCCGGCCACCGGTGCATCCGGATGCCGATAGATCTCCTTGGCATTCTCCGCAACGAGCGACTTGGTCCGCTCGGCTTCATCCTTCGCCATCTTCTGTTCGAGCGCGGTCTGCACTTCGACCAGAACTTGCGGGTTCTGCAGCAGATAGTCCTTCACGATCTGCTCGATGCCGCGCTTCTGTGCATCGTTGAACATCGACGTATCGGCCGCGACGCTTGGCGAGCGAAGCGGCCCCATGAGCAGCAGCGCACCCGACAGCGCCAGCGCCCCACCGAGCGCGGCGATCGTCCACTGCGACGGACGAGCCGGCTTGGGCGTTTCGGAATGAGGTTCGGTCATCGACGGTTGCTCTCGTTTGAAGATTGAAGTCCGGCCAAGGCGGCGGTTTGGGATTTGGAATGCCGCCTCATATCAGGTCTGCGGCTTATAGTTGAGGATATCGTCAGCCTTAACCCACTCCGGGCTGCCGGGCTTGAGGGCGCTCTGCGCGCGTTTGGCGAATTCCTGCGCCTGTTTGATCGCCCCGAAATAGAAGAGCCCCTGGGCGCGCGCCAATTCAGCCTGCGGGATCAGCCCTTTATCATAGTAGGCCTGGCCCAGCATGTTGAATGCCATGGCGTTTTCGCCTTCCCGCGTAATCGCCTTGCGCAGCAGAGTGATGGCTTCATCCAACAACTTCGGCTGCTTGGACTGAACCATGCTTTGCGCCAGCTGCACCGCGATCAGCGGCGCTTCACCTCCGGCCAGCTGCAAGGCTTTGCGCAGCGGCGGGATTGATTCGGAAAAACGCCCGCTCTTTTGCAGGAAATCGGCCTTGAGTTCATAGAAGTAAGGATTCTGCGGCTCGGACTTGATCAATTGATCCGCCTCCGCGAGTGCCGCTTCCAGACCGCCGCCACCACCCATGCGAAACCGGGCCACTGTGCGCGCATACCGTGCCGGCAGGCTCTGATCGGCCGCCGAGTACCGATTGAACACGGTCTGCGGGTTTTCGATGTAGCCCGATAGCTTGGCGCGCATCATGTCGTGTCGGAACTGTAGCGCTTCAGAATCCGCCACGGCGAAAAAGGGGCTGCTTTCGACGAGTTGGCGCAAACGGGCCAGACGGTCGGTAGCCACCGGATGGGTCCGCGCGAACGGATCGCGATTTTGATCCGAAAACAGTTCCTGTCCCGCGAACCGCTCGAAGGTCGCAAGCATCCCTCGGCCCGATTGTCCGGTCGTGTTCAAATAGCTGAGCCCGGCCTGGTCCGCCGCCGACTCCTGCGACCGGCGCTCCGCCGTCAGTCCGCGCATGATGAGTTCGTTCCCGCCGAACAGAACGCTCTGCCCCGCACCGCCCAGATCCCGGCCGCTATCTCCCCCTGAGACGCCGCCCGCCACCATCAAGCCAATACCGAGAATTTGAGCGATAAGCGCCCGGGTCTGATCCTTCGCGATGCGCGCCCGAAGCGCCGCCATGTGCCCGCCGGCGATGTGGCCCGCCTCATGCGCCAGCACGCCGATGACTTCGTTCGGCGTCTGCGCCTGCATCAGCGCGCCGGTGTGGATGAATACGTTGCGGCCGTCGACGACGAACGCGTTGAAGTTCTCGTTGTTGACGATACGGACGGCGACCCGTCCGCTGCCCAGATTCGCGGCCTTGAAGATCGGCCGCGCATAGTCGTTGAGCAGGTTCTCGATTTCCGTGTCGCGGATCAGCGGCAACCCCTGCGCGCTGGCCTGGCCTGGACTAAGCGCGCCCACGGTCGCTAAGGCCACGGCGCACCACGCCAAAGCTGGCCGCACACGCGCGCGAACACCGCTCAGCACACGGTCAAGTGTCGGAAATCCCTCGCTCATACCCAACCGATCGCCCACAAATGAGCCCAAATATCGGCACGCGCGATAGTCCGGCCGATCGGGCGCCAATTCGGCCCCGCCAGCGGTAGATAGTCAAGCGCCGCGCCGAACGCGAGAGGCGGCCGTCCTGAAAAAAAATGGAAAGGGGAGACGGCGGTAGCGCCATCTCCCCTTTTCACAAAACACGCAAGGCCGCTTCTTAGCCGCGGCGGCCGCTGTTGGCGCCGAGCGAGACGAAGCGCGGTCCAATGTCGACATGGATGTGGCCCATGCCGCGATAGGTCATCGTCCCACCCGAGTGATGGTTCTTGATCAGCCAATTGACGATGGCGCCCTTCCGGCTGCCGGCATCAAAATCAATTGCCAGACCATAGCGATGCTTCGACGGCTTGCCGCTAGTTGCGATCACCGCGCCAGGACGGCAAGTCGAGACGATCGAGACGGCCCCGAACTGGCTTTCAATTCGGTTGAGCAGGGCGCGGGCCTGCGGCTGCAGGCACGAGCGCGACGTGCCGCCCGAAGCATAGTTGGTAAACGACCGCGACTTCAGGCCCTTCTTGCCGGCATAGCGGCGCGACTTGCCGGACTTCGCTGTGCGCGTGCGCTTAGCCTTGTATGCGTACCGCTTGTTCGACTTCACGGTGTAGTTCTTCGCCAACGACGGACGGCTGGCAGCGGCCGAATTGTTTTCGGGGTGGGGCGCAGCAACAGCGGTCGTCGCAGACAGTGCGACGAGGCTTCCGAGCGCGGCGACAATCGACAGAATACGAGTGCTCATGGGTACTCCAATTTTTTTATCGTCTGACATGCGCCGGTCCTCCGGCATTCGAGAGATCACCGCGACAGCTTTAGCTGTTCTTCTAAGTTGAGCCTGAGATGTTCCGGCGTGTTGCGTTCAAGTAGAACCGCGTCACGATGCGTTAATCTCGAGCTCGACTGCGATCTCCCTCATTGGGCATTGGTCTGCTGCGCTGCACACATAGTGCGAACACTAGACAGACACCCCCAACAGCCGGGACCTTATGGTGAAAATTTGACGGCTAGAACCCGGGAAGGCGAAGGTGCGACCACGTGCGCCGATCACGGAAAACCCGCGTCGGGCACCTAAATCCCCATTGATTGGCAACGAAAAAAGCCGGGCCCAGGGCCCGGCT
>VYKW01000055.1_pt1 | contig 47534 bp, 37 predicted proteins | sample 5114451 | NCBI WGS metagenome assembly VYKW01 (sample SAMN12291784, study PRJNA351875) | freshwater metagenome | isolation source: freshwater lake | place: USA: Michigan, Gull Lake | collected 2013-08-08
GTTGGCTTCAGCAAGCAGCACGTTCATGTGGCCGGGCATACGGCCAGCCACGGGATGAATGGCGTACTTCACTTCGACGCCGGCCTTTTTGAGCTGGTCGCCCATTTCGCGCAGGGCGTGCTGAGCCTGGGCGACGGCCATGCCGTAACCGGGGACGATGATGACCTTGGAGGCGTTCTTCAGGACGTAGGAGGCGTCTTCGGCCGACCCGAGCTTGACCGGCTTCTGCTCGCCGCCGCCGGCGCCAGCTGCCGCCGTTTCGCCGCCGAAGCCGCCGGCGATGACGGAGAGGAACTGGCGGTTCATGCCCTTACACATGATGTAGGACAGGATAGCGCCCGAGGAGCCGACCAGCGCGCCGGTGATGATGAGCGCGATGTTGGAGAGCGTGAAGCCAATGCCGGCGGCCGCCCAACCGGAGTATGAGTTCAGCATCGAAACGACGACGGGCATGTCGGCGCCACCGATCGGAATAATGATCAGGATGCCAAACAGGAGGCTCGCGGCGACGATCAGCCAGAACAGCCACGACGAGCCGCCCGACTGCATGAACCAGTAGATCAGCGCGATGATGAAGATGCCGAGCGCAGCATTGATGAGGTGGCGCATCGGCAGGATTATCGGCTTGCCCGACATCTTGCCCGAGAGCTTGGCAAACGCAATCACGGAGCCGGTGAAGGTGATGGCGCCGATGGCTACGCCGAGGGCCATTTCAAATAGGCTGGCGGCCTTGATCCCCTGGGACGGATCGGCGGGGTTCTCCAGAATGCCGAATGCTGCGGGGGCATAGAGCGCGCCGGCGGCCACGAAGACGGCCGCGAGGCCGACGAGCGAGTGAAAGGCCGCAACAAGTTCGGGCATCATCGTCATGGGGATTTCGCGCGCCGTCTTGGCGCCGATGAAACCGCCGATGCCGAGGCCAGCGAGGATCAGGACCCAGGAGATGAAGGAGGGTTGCGCCAGACCCAATGTGGTCACGACGGCGATGGCCATGCCGATCATGCCGAACAGGTTACCCTGCCGCGACGTTGCCGGGCTCGAAAGACCGCGCAGGGCGAGGATGAAGAGGACACCTGCTGCGAGGTAGAGGAGGGCTGCTAAATTCGCGGACATCGGCTCACTTCCGGAACGGTATCGGGTTTATGTGGAGACAAGAACAGGCGGGGCTCACTTCTTGGGAGCCGGTTCCTTCTTCTTGTACATGGCAAGCATGCGGTTGGTGACGAGGAAGCCACCGAAGATGTTGATCGCCGCCATCACCAGGGCGAGGAACCCGAACAGCTTGGCGAAGATGCTGTCGGCTTCGGTCAGTGCGACGCCGACGGCGAGAAGCGCGCCGACGACGATCACAGACGAGATCGCATTGGTGACGCTCATCAGCGGGGTGTGGAGTGCGGGGGTGACGGACCAGACGACGTAATAGCCGACGAACACGGCAATCACGAAGACCATCAACTCATAGACGACGGGGCTAACCGTGTCGGGGCCGCCGGCTGCAAAGGCCGACGTGGGGGCTGCCGCGAGGAGGACGGCCAGGGCCACAAGGTTCAGAATGGAACGCATCGTATCGTCTCCTGCCCGCGCGGGACGCGGGCGTTGAAAGCGTCAGTTTCCGGCGAGGTTGGGATGGACGATCTTGCCGTCCTTGGCGACGAGCGTGCCCTTCACGATCTCGTCGTCCCAATCGATCTTCAGCGCCTTTTCCTTCTTGTCGATGAGGACTTCGAGGAAGGCGAGCAGGTTCTTGGCGTAGAGGCTCGAGGCATTGACTGCGACCGTGCCGGCCAGATTGATCGGACCGGCGATGGTGACGCCGCCGACATCCACGGTCTGGCCTGGGACGGTCAGTTCGCAGTTGCCGCCGCGTTCGGCGGCAAGATCGACGATGACGGAGCCGGGTTTCATGCTTTCCACCATCGCCTTAGTAATGAGGCGCGGTGCGGGGCGGCCGGGGATCAACGCCGTGGTGATGACGATGTCCTGGATCTTGATGTGGTTGGCGACGAGTTCGGCCTGCTTCGCCTGATACTCGGGGGACATGGGCTTGGCATAGCCGGCCGCGGTCTGGGCCTGCTTGAACTCATCGTCTTCGACCGCGATAAACTTGGCGCCGAGTGACTGGACCTGCTCTTTAGTGGCGGGACGCACGTCGGTCGCCGAGACGATGCCGCCGAGGCGGCGGGCGGTGGCGATGGCCTGAAGGCCGGCGACGCCGACGCCCATGATGAAGATCTTGGCGGCGGGAACGGTGCCGGCTGCCGTCATCATCATCGGAAGGGCCTGTCCGAACATCGAGGCCCCATCGACGACGGCCTTGTAGCCGGCGAGGTTGGCCTGCGAGGACAGAACGTCCATCGACTGGGCGCGGGTGATGCGCGGCATGAACTCCATGGAAAAGAGCGTGGCGCCACGGCCGGCGGCCGATTCGAGGCCCGGGCGGTCGTTGAAGGGTTCGATCATGGCCGCGACCATCGCTCCGGGCTTGAGAGCGGCGATCTCTTCGGGTGCAGGGCGGCGCACCTTCAGGAGAATGTCGGCACCACTGATCGCGGCGGCAGCGCCGTCGACAATCTCGGCACCCTGCGCCTTCAGCATCTCATCGGAGAACCGCGAGCGCAGGCCGGCGCCCGACTGAACCTTGACCGTCGCGCCGAGCGCGACGAGCTTCTTGACCGTTTCCGGGGAGACGGCGACGCGCGGTTCGTCCGGCCCCTCCGCAGTAACTGCAATCGTGATCATGGAGATTCCCGAATGCGCAACGCGGCCGGAGCCGCGTCACCGATTAATAAGATGACGCAGGAGGTGTTCGGCGATGCCCGACCGGCACCGCCGCCGTCGTAGGACGTTCCGCTCCGGATGGAGAGAACGAGTCCCTTTCGTGCAGGATCTGGCCGTTAGACCAGGAAGTAGTACATGCCGGCAAGCAGCAGCACGAGCAGCACGATGCCGATTTTCGAATAGCGCAGGAAGGCGTTATAGGTGCCGACATGCTGGTTGTAGTCCATGGCCGGATGGCCCTTTGACGTATCGACGCTCATTGAGGTCTTCCCCTCCCTCGACTTATGTGGCGCGGTTCAGGGCCCTTAGACCCTGTTCGTTACCTAACCTAGCCCCTGGAGCGCCGCAAGCGTGCCGCATTCCAGGAAAGCTCGTCATTTAGGCGACGGCAGTCGGACGCACCTGCTGTCGCCAGCTCCGGTGGGGTTGCCGGGATGATTAACGGTGCCGGGCTTCGGGCTGGATGATGCGGCAGATGATCGTCGGGGGCGGCGCGTCGGGCTGCGATCTCTTCTCCGGCGGACAGCCTCATTACTGGCTCATTGGGCTGGCAGGAGGCTCGGTGCGATGCATGGTGCTTATTCGAAACGGGATTTTTGCAATGCAGCAATCCACGCGGCGGACGCCGCCGGCCGCCTCCCGCCTGCTTCTGGTGCTTGCCGGGTTGCTGTCGTCCGGCGGTGGGGCGGTGGCATTGGAGCCGGATCCAGGTGAAGAAAAAGCCATCAAGGCCTGCGAGCGGCGGCTGTGCACCATGGTGCTCGGCCTGCAGCCGACTGGACCGGATCTGGCGTGCAACGTCGCCAAGACGTGGGACCGGGATACCCTCAAGAAGGGGGAGAGCGCGTCGGTCTCCTGGGGATTTGGGGATGCGCGCTGCACGGTGGACTTGAAACTCAGCCGGACCGATCTCGTCGGCGCGCTCACGGCGCCCAAGTACACCGTGGTTATCCCCGAGCATGAAGTGCGCTGTATTGTAGAGCAGGACGGTAAGCCAAGGCCCGTGGTTGCCAAGCTGGCGCCGAAGCTAAAGTTCAAGAATGGGAAGGCGGACAAGATCTGGCTCAACCTGGGCGATGTGTCTGGTCCGACGGCGGTGAAGGCAACAGTGAACATGGCCGCCAGCCTGGAAGACACACTCGGCATCTTTCATCGCAGCATGCTGAAGTCTGTGAATAAGTTTCTGCATACCAAGTGCGGCGAGCGCTATCACGCCGATGGCCGGCCGAAAGGTGATCCAGACGCTCAGACGAAGACGGCCGATAAACCTGAGAAGCCGGCCAAGCCCCCCGTTGCGAAGGCCAGTGTGATTAAGACGGCGCCGGCTGAGACGGGTGCGACGGCGGCTAAGGCACCGGCTGCGAAAGTGGACGCTCAAACGAACGCGGTGGCGGCTGACGCGAAATGATGCGCGGCGGACTCTTGGCGTTGGCGTTTATCCTTGCCGCTCATCCAGCGTCTGCGGGAGCACCTGCGTCGGCGCTGTCGGAGGACTGCTTCGCCGAGGTCGAAACCGGAACGGGGTCCGATATCGCGTGTCTCTTCCAGTTGCAGCCTTCGGCGGCCGAGCGGGCAGAACTGGAGGCCGGCTCGCGCGGGTATGTGAAGGATTTCGCGTGCCGGATGACGGTGCGGATCGCGCGGGCCGAGATCGACAAAGCTCTGGCGGCAGCCGACTATTCATTCAAGAGCCCGGAGCAGCCGGTTGTGTGCACGATCACGACCTACAAGAGCACGTTCGATGTGACGGGGACATTTGCGCCGGAGGTCGTCTTCAAAAATGGTGTGGCGGTGTCGGCGACGCCGGGGCTTGGCAACGTCAAGGGCATCACGCGCGTAATCTCGTGGCCGATTGTGCAATTCGTCAACCGCTGGCCCTCCGTGCGCGACGGCATGCTCACAATCGTGAACGCCTACAGGGCACATAAGTCGAAAGGCGGGGCGAAGACGAAGACGTGAGTGGTCTACGTCGGCAATGGTACGCCGGCTTCGGTGAAGACTTGCTTTTGGCGGGCGCTGACGGCTTCGAGGTCGAAGTCTTGGATGGTTTCGTTGAAGAGGCGGTACCAATTCTGCTTGGCGGCGAGGTGCAAGAAGACGCCGCCGAGGCCGATGGCGGCGCGGTCCATGAAGACGAATTCGCGCGGTACGGTGACGGGGCCTTTTTCCTTGAGTATCTTGTGGACGGCGAAGGCTTCGCGGCGGCCGTATTCGCCGGGTTTGGTGTCTTCGGCGATGGTGCGTTCGCGGTCGTCAAGCAGTGGCCCATAAATGAAGCGGGCCCACATGATCATGGCGTCGATCAGTTCGTTGGTGAGCCCGCGGAAGCCCCAGCGCTCGAAGGCTGCAACGATGCGCGGGCGGTCGTCGGACAGCAGGCCCTTGTAGAGTTCGATGACGCCTTCGACGAAGGTGACGGGGAAGGTGCGGATGCAGCCGTAATCGAGCAGATTGAGGCCGGCGGGGCGGCCGTCTTCGCTGAACACGGTGTAGTTGCCCAGATGCGGGTCGCCGTGAATGACGCCGTGGTGGGAGAAGGGATACCACCAAGCGCGGAACATGGATTGCGCAATGCGGTTGCGGTCTTCGAGGCTGTCGTCCTTGTGTGAAAGGAGCGGGCGGCCGTCGAGCCACGACATGGTCAGGAGACGGCCGGTGGAAAGTCCGGGATCGATTGCGGGGACACGGATGATGGGGTCGTTTTCGAAGATGAGGCCGTAAAGCCGGGTGTGTTTGGCTTCCAGCTTGTAGTCGAGTTCTTCGCGCAGGCGGGCGCCGATCTCTTTCAAGATCTCGGTGGTGTCGACGGCGCTGTCGAAGCGGGCGTGGACGGCAAAGACGACTTTCAATTGCGTGAGGTCGGCTTCGACGGCGGATTGCATGTCGGGATATTGGAGTTTGCAAGCGAGCGCGCGGCCGTCGATGGAGGTCGCGCGGTGGACCTGGCCCAGGGAGGCGGAGGCGGTGGATTGATCTTCGAAGGTAGCGAAGCGGCTGCGCCAGTCGGACCCCAGTTCGGCCTGCATGCGGCGGCGAACGAACGCGGGGCCCATGGGCGGGGCCTGGGATTGAAGCTGGGAGAGTTCGCGGGCGTATTCGGGCGGAAGGGCCTCAGGAATCGTGGAGAGGAGCTGCGCCACCTTCATCAGTGGGCCTTTGAGGCCGCCCAGCGCGGCGGCCAGTTCGGCGGCCTGGGCGCGGTCGTTGCCTTCCATGCCGAACAGACGCTGGCCAGCGACCTTGGCGGCGACCGTTCCGACGTTGGTGCCGACTTTCATGTAGCGCGCAGCGCGGGCTGAGAAGCGATTGTCTTCGTTGGACATGAGCCTTGGGGTGCCTTCGGTGAACCTTAAGGCTGATTACGTGCGTGCGCCATCGCTAGACCGCAACCTGGGTGCCCACCTCCACTGCGCGATCCATGGGGATACGGAAATACACGGTGGCGTCTTCAGCGGAGCGGGCCAGCGCGAGGAACAGGCGTTGCTGCCAGCGGGGCAACTCAGATTCGTGGGCGAGACGGAGGGAGCGGCGAGAGAGAAAGAAGGACGTGTTGCCGACTTCCAGGTTGAGATCCTTGCGGCGGCAGGTCTCGAAGATCTTCGGCACGTTGGGTGTTTCCATGAACCCGTAGTGGGCGGTGACTTTGGTGAAGAGCGGATCGGTGCGGTCGATCTCGACACGTTCGTGACGCTGAACGCGGGGGACGGCTTCGGTCTTGATTGTCAGGATAATGTTGCGCTCGTGGAGCACGCGGTTGTGCTTCAGGTTGTGCATGAGACAGGTGGGGGCGAGATCGGTATCGGCGGAGAGAAAGACCGCGGTGCCGGGGACGCGAAGCGGCGGTTTGGCTGTGAGTTTGCGCGTCAGCCAAGCCAGATCGGTGTCTTCGCGGCGGATCTTCTTGGACAGGAGATCGTATCCGCGCACCCACGTCCACATGATGACGAACAGAATGGCGGCCATGAGGAGCGGCAGCCAACCGCCTTCCATCACCTTCAGGATGTTGGCCGTGAAGAAAGCCTGTTCGATGAGCAGGAGCGGGACCACCACGCCGGCTGCGGCCCACAGCGGCCACTTCCAGACGCGCCAGAAGACGAAGAAGGCCATGATGGATGTGATGATCATGGTGGCGGTGACTGCAACACCATACGCAGCGGCCAAATTGCTCGATGTCTTGAAGAGCGCGACCACGAAAACGACGCCCGCAAACAGCAACCAGTTGACCTGCGGCAGATAAATCTGTCCCGCCATCTCCTCGGATGTGTGGCGAATGGTGAGGCGGGGGAGCAATCCCAACTGCACCGCCTGTTGGGTGAGCGAGAACGCGCCGGTGATCACGGCCTGGCTGGCGATGACGGTGGCTGCGGTGGCAAGGAGAACCATCGGCAATAGCGCCCACTCAGGGTACAAGCGGAAGAAGGGGCTCTCGATCGTCTCAGGATACGCAAGGACCAGCGCGCCCTGACCGAAGTAATTCAGCAGCAGGGCGGGGAAAACGAAGAAGAGCCACGCATACTGGATCGGCCGGCGGCCGAAGTGGCCGAGGTCGGCATAGAGCGCTTCGGCGCCGGTGACCGCGAGGAATACGAGGCCGAGGATAGTCAAGCCGAGAATGCCGTTCGAGGCGACGAGCACGACACCGTGGTGGGGGCTCAGCGCATTCACGATGGCCCAGTCGTCGGCAATGTGGATAAGGCCGCCGGCGGCCATGGCGAGAAACCAAACGGCGGTGATGGGTCCAAAGAATTTTGCGACACGCGCGGTGCCGTGCGACTGGACGGCAAAGAGCCCGACGATGATCACGAGAGACAGCGGGATAATCCAGTCGTCGAAGACGGGCGAGACGAGTTTCAAGCCCTCGACGGCGGAGAGAACCGAGATGGCGGGTGTAATCACGGCGTCGCCGTAAAAGAAGGAGGCGCCGGCCAAGCCAAGCACAAACAGGAGGGGCGCACTGCGTTTGGCAGCCTTCTGGCCGAGAGCCATCAGGGCGAAGGTGCCACCCTCGCCATTGTTGTCGGCGCGTAGAATGAGAAGGACGTATTTGAGCGTGACGATGAGCATCAGGGCCCAGGTGATGAGGGACAGCACGCCCAGAACGGCGGCGCGGCCCTCAAGTCCGCCGGTCTTGGCGGAGACCACGGCTTCTCGGAAGGCGTAAAGAGGCGAGGTGCCGATATCCCCGTACACCACTCCGATTGATCCGATGAGAAGGGCGGCGAATTTGGCGTTGGGAGCGTGGTTGGGGGGCGAACCGGGGGCTTGGGAGCCGGCGATGTCGGCCGAAGCGTCGATCTTGGCCATGGCGGTGTCCTAATGCTTAACTGCTGCGGTGCAACATTGGGGCGGCGGCGTACGCCTGAGCCAAGCCGCGCGGAAGGTGTCAATTATTGTTACAGAGCAAATAAATAGGGTTGACTTGGCCAGTGCCGTTGCCGACCCGCCGCGCCGTTAACGCATCAGTTTGCTGAAAGATCCGCGCTCAGTTCTCGCTAGAGACGGGGGCGTCCGGGATCAGGAACAGGACGCCGCCGCTGCGGATGCCGACGGGTTCGGCATCGACGGCCATGTTGAGAATCTCGTGGGTCACAGCGCGCGTGAGAAGCGCCTCGAGACGTCCGCGGACGCGCAGATAGGGCTTGATTGCACCGGTTTTTTCATCGACGGCAAATCGAAGGGGATGGGCCGGGCCGCAGGGCACCACGTCGTCGACATTGGTGCGGAACAACAGTTCCTGATGTGGGGGTCGGCCTGAGACTTCCAATTCAACGGCAAGGAATGGCGCATCGGCGACGGCAACGTCGACTCTTTCATCGGGGGTGACGAGGTACGTTTTTCCGTCGGCATCCTTGCGGAGTACGCTGGAGAATAGCCGGACCAAAGCCGGCCGGTTAATAGGCGATCCACGATAGCACCATGTTCCGTCGGCTTTGATTTCGAGGCCGATATCGCCGCAATAGGGCGGGTTCCAATTTTCGACGGGCGGATGTCCCTTTCCGGTGGTGTGCTGCACCATTGCGGCGAGGCTGCCCAGCCGGTTTCCGGCGTCGTTTCCGTTATTGTTTTCAGGCATTCAGCGATGCGTCCTCGTGCGCTTATCTTCAGGGTAAAATGGCGACCGGTTACACAGGTTTAACTTGACCGGAGAGGGTCCCGGACAGCCACTATCCGCAGGCTTGAACGGTCTCAGCCGGCATCACTGTACGCCGCGCCCCGCGTGTGTAACGGTATGACAGCCGCGAGGCTTGCGACAGGTCAATTGCCCGTTCGGGCCATATCAGTGCCCCGGCGGGCTATGGAGCTTCAATGACAGTTCTGACTTCGACGGATGAGAGCATCGTGCCGCGCCTGGAAGCTGCCGCACATCAGGTCCAGCGCGCCCACAAGGCCGCCGCCGGAGTGATCTATGGCCAGGACGTGGTTATTGAACGTACTCTTATCACGCTGCTCTCGGGCGGACACGCGCTGCTGATCGGCGTGCCGGGTCTCGCCAAGACGCTGCTCGTCGATACACTCGGTAAGGTTTTGGGGCTCGACGCCAAGCGCATCCAGTTTACGCCCGACCTCATGCCGTCCGACATCATCGGCGCTGAAGTGTTGGAGGAAAGCGCCACCAAGTCGCGGTCGTTCCGCTTCATCAAGGGGCCGATCTTCACCCAGTTGTTGATGGCGGACGAAATCAACCGCGCCTCGCCCAAGACGCAGTCGGCGCTGTTGCAGGCCATGCAGGAGCACCACGTAACGGTGGCCGGACAGCGGCATGATATCCCGACGCCGTTCCATGTGCTCGCAACGCAGAACCCGCTGGAACAGGAAGGCACCTATCCGCTCCCAGAAGCCCAGCTCGACCGGTTTCTCTTACAGATCGACGTGACCTATCCGGATCTGGCGGCCGAGCGGCGCATGCTCTACTCGACGACGGGCACGGAAGAGCGCCGCCTGGAAACGGTGCTGACAGGTCCAGAACTGATGTCGATCCAGCGGCTCGTGCGCCAGATCCCGGTTCCGGACAAGGTGGTGGAGGCGATCCTCACTCTTGTCCGCTCGGCGCGTCCCGGAACGGGCGCGGACACGGAAGTCGACCGGTATGTCGCCTGGGGCCCCGGGCCGCGGGCCAGCCAGTCTTTGATGTTGGCTGTGCGCGCGAAGGCCCTGATCGACGGACGGCTCGCGCCGTCGGTCGACGACGTCGTGGCGCTGGCTGAGCCGATCCTCAAGCACCGTATGGCGCTGAAGTTCGCGGCGCGGGCCGACAACCAGGACCTGTCCGGTATCATCGCGCGGTTGGCCGCGAAGGCCGGATAACGGAACCAATGGCCATAGGCGCGGAAAATTGGTCTGCTGCTAACGCCTCGGACGGTGAAGCGCATTCGCTGGACCGACTGCAGGAGAGTGCGCATGCGCTCGCCGAGCGGCTGCCGGATTTACTGATCGATGCGAAGCGAATTTCGCAGACGGTGGCACACGGTATCCACGGGCGGCGGCGTTCAGGACCCGGCGAAACGTTCTGGCAATTCCGAAACTATGAAGGGACCGACAGCGCGCAGTTGATCGACTGGCGGCGCTCGGCTTCGTCGGATCATGTCTACGTGCGCGAACGCGAATGGGAAGCGGCGCATACCGTGTGGATGTGGTCGGACCTGTCGGCGTCGATGGATTTTAAGAGCCATCTTTCAAGCGTTACGAAGCGGGACCGGGCCGTGGTTTTGATGCTGGCAGCGGCGGAACTGCTGGTGCGCGGCGGCGAGCGCATTGGACTGTTGGCGATGTCGCAGCCGTCGGGAAGCCGCAAAATCGCGAATGTTCTCGCCGAGGCCATAATCAGCAATATCTCGACACCTCTGATCACCAAGAGCCGTCCGCCGCAGCAGCAGATTCCTCGGCATGCGGAAGTGCTGTTGTTCGGCGATTTTCTGGCACCCGTGCCGGCGATCCGAGAGCGCATCGAGCAACTGGCCGCACTTGGCGCGCGTGGACACCTCGTGCAGGTGTTCGACCCGGCCGAAGAAACGTTACCCTATGACGGGCGGGCGGAGTTTTCCAACGCATCGGGACGCGAGCGATATCTCGCCGATCGCGTCGAGACGCTGCGCGTTGAATATCAAAAGCGGCTCGCCGATCACCGGGCGCAGATTGAAGATTTTACGCACCGTCTCGGCTGGTCGTTCCTCGTGCACCACACGGACCGGCCGGCGACTGAGCCGCTGCTCACGCTCGTCATGCGTCTTGCCGGCGAGATGGGCGCGGTGTATCGCGCCGAGACGACTGCGGAGGCCGTGTGATGGGCCTTGGCGCACTGGCTTTTCTGAACCCCTGGCTGCTGACGGCGCTGCTTACGCTGCCCCTGATCTATTGGCTGTTGCGCACAGTGCCACCGCGCCCGCGCCAAATCGAGTTTCCGCCGACACGCATCCTCGTCGGCATCGAAAACAAAGAGAAGACGCCGGCCAAGACGCCGTGGTGGCTGCTGCTCATCCGGTTGCTCGCGGCGGCCTTCGTCATCTTCGCGCTTGCCGAACCGGTGCTCAATCCGCAGGCGCAATCGCCCGTGAAGGGCACGGGCCCGGTTGTGATCGCCGTCGATAACGGCTGGGCGTCGGCCGGCGCGTGGGATCAGCGTCTGGCGATGGTGGAGCGGCTGATCGACGAGGCGGAAAGCGATAGCCGCCCTGTGGCCGTGTTCGGTACAGCGGCGGCGACCAAGGCACCTGTGATCAAGCTGGAAGCGCCGGTAGATGCGCGCGCAACCGCAGCGGCCCTGCAGCCGCAGCCGTTCGCACCGGATCGTACGGGATTGGTGGCGGCGCTGGAGACGGCGCTGACCACGGCGAATGCAAGTTCCGCAAGCATCGTCTGGCTGGCGGATGGGATCGACCACGACGGGCAGGGCGGCGCGTTTGGCGATGCGCTCGCCAAGGCGAAAGGTGATGGCCGGTTTTCGGTGGTCGATGTGTCGGCGGGCAGCGAACCTCTCGGGCTAACGGCTACGGTCGGGGCCGATGGCAAGCTGACGGCCCGCGTCGTCCGCGCGTCGGGTGGGGTGCGGGAGGGATTGGTCTATGCCTATTCGGCACGCGGACAGCGTCTCGGCGAAGCGCCCTTCAAACTGGGGGCGGGCGAAACAGCAACCACGGCGGCGATCGAGCTACCCTTGGAGTTGCGCAATCAGGTGACGCGGCTTGAGATTGCCGGGTCGCGGTCGGCGGGCAGCGTGAGCCTGCTCGATCAGCGCTCGCAGTGGCAGCGCGTGGGATTGATCAGCGGCGAAGCGCAGGAGAAGGCTCAGCCGCTGCTGGCGCCGCTCTATTATATTCAGCGCGCCGTGCAGCCGTTCTCGGAGTTGATACTGCCGAAGGAGAAGAACCTCGCGTCGGGCATCAAGACAATCATCGATGACCGGGCGAGCATCATGATGCTCGCCGACATCGGCACCGTGTCGGGCGAGGCCGCTGAGCAGGTGAGCCAGTGGGTGGCGAAAGGCGGGGTGCTCGTGCGCTTTGCCGGTGCGCGTCTGGAGAAGGGCGGCGACGACCTTTTGCCAGTGGGATTACGGGCTGGCGGGCGGTCGTTGGGCGGCGCGTTGTCGTGGTCGACGCCGCAGCCGCTGGCCGCTTTCGATGAAGAGAGCATCTTTGCGGGGCTGACAATCCCGGCCGACGTGTCGATCAAGCGGCAAGTTCTGGCGGATCCGGCGCTGCTGACGCCGGAGGTCAAGGTCTGGGCGCGGCTCAATGACGGGACGCCGTTGGTGACCGCTGCGCGCAAAGGCGAAGGTTATCTCGTGCTATTCCATGTCACGGCAAACTCGGACTGGTCGAACCTGCCGATGTCGGGTCTCTTTGTCGAGATGCTGCGGCGGATCACGGAATTGGGAACGATGATGGCGGCGCCGAGTTCGGGCGAAGAGGGCAGCACGGTCGCCGACACGGGCGCCACGGTGGCGATTCCAGAGACGCTCGCGCCGACGCAGACGCTCGACGGGTTTGGCGCGTTGAAGCCGCCGCCGCCGACCGCGCAGCCGCTGAAACGCACGGCCGCGGATAAGACCAAAGCGAGCCTCGATCACCCGCCGGGGTACTATGGTGCCGGTGCCGCACCGCGTGCGATCAATGCCGTGACCACGCAGACGGTGCTTGCGCCGCTGCCGGCGCCGCCGGCTGGAACGGAGCGCATGGGCTACGACCAGGAAGGGACGACGAATTTAAAACCCGCGCTTCTGGCGGCGGCGTTGGCTCTGCTGTTTGCCGACGTGCTGGCAGTGCTAGTGCTGATGGGTGGGCTGAGGGCGCTGATGCGTCCCGCCACACAGACGGCCGCGCTCGTATTGGCTGTGCTGGCCTTCATGCCCGCACCGGCCGAAGCGCAGGATTTCGATTTGCCGAGCCGCTTCAATTTCCCCGGGCGGGCGCAGCCGACCAAGCCGAACGTGACCGTTCCGGCGGAGGTTGCGCCGGCGGACAAGCCGTCGGTCGAGGCAACAGCGAACGTGACGTTTGGCTACGTTCTGACCGGCGACCCGAGTGTCGATCAGGTGAGCAAGCAAGGCTTGTCAGGATTGATGAAGGTTTTACGCGCGCGCACGGCGGTTGAGCCCGGCGAGCCGCGCGGCGTCGACATCGTCGCCGACGAGATCGCGTTTTATCCAGTGCTCTACTGGCCAGTCATGGATACGGCGGAGGAACTGCCCGAGGCGACGCTTGCAAAGATCGACGCCTTTATGAAACAGGGCGGGCTCATCATCTTCGACACGCGCGACTATGGGAGTGGGTTGCCGACGGGTATGGCGATGGCGGGCGAGCGGGGGCCAGCGTTGCAGCGGCTCATCGGCAAACTCGATATTCCACGGCTCGAACCCGTTCCCGACGATCATGTGCTGACGAAGTCGTTTTATCTGTTGCAGTCGTTTCCCGGACGGTGGGACGGCGGGCAATTGTGGGTGGAAGCGCAGGAGCGCAGCGAGGATGGCACGGAAGGCGAAACTAACCGCGCGCGGCAGGCGGACGGTGTGTCGTCGATCATGATTACGCCAAACGACTTCGCGGCAGCCTGGGCGCTCGACGAAAGCGGTGCTCCAATCTATCCGGTCGTTCCTGGCGGCGAGCGGCAGCGGGAGATGGCACTGCGCACGGGTGTGAACATCGTGATGCACGCACTGACTGGAAATTACAAAGCTGATCAGGTGCACGTACCGGCGCTTCTTGAGCGGCTGGGGCAGTGAGGGCGGACGCATGAACTGGTCGATCGATTTTGCGCCCCTAATTCCCGAACCCTGGCTCTGGGTTGCGGCGGCGATCGCGGCCGTGCTGTGCGTTCTTTTGTTGTTGCGGCGGAGCCGCGGGGCTGCATTGCGCGCGATTGCGCTGGCCGCGGTCATCACCGCGCTCGCCAATCCGACGCTTCGCCAGGAGGACCGGGAGCAGCTTGCCAACATCGCACTTGTTGTGATCGACGAGAGCACGAGCCAGTCGATCAGCAAGCGGCCCGAACAGGCCACGGCCATCCGCGCGGAGGTGGAGAAAAAGCTCGGCGCGATCCCGGATCTGGACGTGAAGTATGTCACGGCGGCGCGGCCAAGCGAGACGGCGACGCGAGGCACGAACCTCTTCGCCGATCTCAATGTGGCGCTTGGCGATATCCCACCGGACCGGATCGCAGGCGTTATCATGGTGACGGACGGGCAAGTGCACGATGTGCCGCAGAAGGCGGCCGCGCTTGGGTTCGACGCCCCGGTGCACACGCTGCTGACCGGGCGGCCGAACGAATTCGACCGGCGCATCGAAGTGGTGAAGGCGCCGAAGTACGGACTCGTCGGCCAATCGCGCGATGTGGAATTGCGGGCGATCGAAACCGGCCGGACGGCCAAGTCCGGCGATCTCGTGTCGCTTAAGATCCGCCGCGACGGACAACCGGACGAACTGCGCAGCGTAGAGGTTGGGCAGATCGTGAAAATTCCGATGGAGTTTCCGCATGCGGGGACAAACATCCTCGAAGCGGAACTCGAGACCGCGCCGGGGGAACTGACGCCGGTCAACAACAAGGCGGTGATCGCGGCAGAGGGCGTGCGCGAGAATTTGCGCGTGCTTCTCGTGTCGGGCGAACCGCATGCGGGTGAGCGGACCTGGCGCAATTTGTTGAAGTCGGATGCGTCGGTCGATCTTGTGCACTTCACGATTTTGCGGCCGCCGGAAAAGCAGGACGGGACGCCGATCAATCAGCTATCGCTGATCGCGTTTCCGACGCGGGAGCTTTTTCTGGAGAAAATCCGGGATTTCGACCTGATCATCTTCGACCGCTACGAACATCGCGGCATCCTGCAACTGAGCTACTACGACAATATCGCGCGCTATGTGGAGAGCCATGGAGGAGCGCTACTGATTGCGGCCGGCGACGACTATGCCGGGGCGACGACGCTGTACCGCACGCCATTGGCGCCGGTTTTGCCGGCACAGCCGACGGGGCGCGTGTTTGAGGAGCCCTTCAAGGCGACGATTACGGCGGATGGCGCGAAGCATCCTGTCACGCGCGGCCTGCCTGGCGCTGGCGTTGACGGCAAGCCGCCGACATGGGGGCGCTGGTTCCGGCAGGCGGAAGTGAAATCTGCCCGCGGCACGTCGGTGATGGCGGGCGCGCAGGACAGTCCGCTGTTGCTTCTGGAAAAGCGCGGCAAGGGTCGCGTGGCGCTGCTGACCTCGGATCACGCGTGGCTTTGGGCGCGTGGCTTTGAGGGTGGCGGACCGCATTCGGACCTGCTGCGACGGCTGTCGCACTGGCTAATGAAGGAGCCGGAACTCGAGGAGGAACGCCTCATCGCGACCGCGAAGGGGCTCAAGGTGACGCTGGAGCGTCACTCGATGGGAACGGCCGTGGCGCCCGCCCAATTGACCGCTGCGGACGGCACCGCCATCGAGGTCAAGCTCGAGCCGGCGGGTCCGGGCGTCTGGCGTGGAACGGCAGATGTCAAAGTCCCTGGACTTTACAAGGCGTCCAACGAGGGGACGGAAGGCCCGCTCTCAGCCGTGGTGCACGCGGGCACGGAAGACCCGCGCGAGATGAGCGATGTCACTGCGACCGATAAGGTCATGCAGCCCCTGGCCGCGCAAACGGGCGGCGGCGTGTTCTGGACGGCTGAGGGCGATGCGGCAGACGTAGAGGTGCCGCGCATCAGCATGCTCGCTACTGCAAAAGTGTTTTCCGGTTCCGGGTGGATGGCGCTCAGGGACCGAGAGGCCTACGTGACCCGCGGCGTTAAGATTTTTCCCTTGTTTACCGGTATCTTGGCGCTGGCCGCGCTACTTGCGCTCCTAAGCCTCGCCTGGTGGCGTGAGGGCCGATAGCCACAATTGGAACGAAAATTAAGCAACAGCGTTCGCCTATAAGTAGGATGGCGCGCTGCCCACGGCTGTTATTCACTAGCGATCACAAGCTTTTTACGATTACACTTGCAGAATCTTCTGCGCTGCAAAAAATGGCAGCACTGTGCGACGCGACATTGCATCGCACAATAAGAGCAGAGAAGCTGGGGGCCTAGACATGCACTACTACGCATACGAGCTCGCGCACGCCATTGCCCGCCCCTTGCGGTTTGGGGCGGAGGCGCTCAAGTTTAGCGTAGAAAATCCCTTCAATCCCTTCTCGGCAACGCCGTTCAACCGTTCCATAGCGGCGGCATGTGAAGTTTTTGAGAACGTCACGCGGCGCTATGGCAAGCCGCACTTCGGCCTCAAGGACACGCGGATCAACGGCATCAGCGTGCCGGTCACCGAAGAGATCGTCAGCGTCAAGCCGTTCTGCAACCTCATCCACTTCAAGCGTCAGTTCGGCGAGGGGATACCGGCAGCAAACGATCCGAAGGTACTGATCGTCGCCCCAATGTCCGGCCATTACGCAACTCTGCTGCGCGGCACGGTTGCTGCCATGTTGCCAGAACATGAAGTCTACATCACGGACTGGGCCGATGCGCGCGAAGTGCCGCTGTTCGAAGGCCGGTTCGATCTCGACAGCTTCATCGATTACCTCATCGAATTCGTTCACACGCTGGGGCCAGACACGCACATGATCGCTGTCTGTCAGCCGGCGGTTCCGGCATTGGCGGCAACAGCGATCATGGCTGCCAACGACGATCCGTTGCAGCTCTCCTCGCTGACGTTGATGGGTGGGCCCATCGATACGCGCCGCAATCCGACGGCTGTCAACGAACTGGCGGCGAAGAAGTCGATCACGTGGTTTGAGAATAACGTCACGTCATTTGTACCGCCGCCGCACGCCGGCGCCATGCGCCGCGTCTATCCGGGTTTCATGCAGCTTACCGGCTTCATGACCATGAACCTGGAACGGCACATGAATGCTCATGTCGATCTGTTCAACAACCTCGTTCAGGGCGATTGCGACAGTGTCAAGGGGCACCAGGATTTCTATGAGGAATATCTGGCGGTCATGGATTTAACCGCCGAATTCTATCTGCAGACGGTGCAGACTGTTTTCCAGGAGCATTCGCTGCCCGACGGCCGGATGATGCATCGCGGCCAGCGCGTCGATTGCTCGAAGATCCGCAAGACGGCGATAATTACCATAGAAGGCGAGCGCGACGATATCTGCGGGCTGGGGCAGACAGAGGCGGCACAGTTGCTGTGCACCAATGTGCCGGATGATGAGCGCTTCCATTACGTGCAGCCGGGCGTCGGCCATTACGGCGTGTTCAATGGTACGCGCTGGCGCACCGAGATCCAGCCGCGTCTACGCCAGATGATCCGATCGGTCGAGCGAAAGCGTCGTCTGGGAACGGTCGTCGAGGTGAAGCCGTACATCGGCGGCTGGCCGCTGACGCCGGATCGGCCGGCCAACGTTCTGTTGAACGGCGCAGCCGAATAGGTCCGCGCCGCTTCCCCCGGTTTCACTAAATGACATATCCCCGATCGCATTGCGGACGCGGCTGCGTTTCACCCTGCGACTCGCGCTATCCCTCTTGAAACTATGGCCGTTTACTGCGGCCGGCGACACCTGAGGGACGGCGCGATGTCTTCTTTGCTTTTCACCATCGTCTATGCGGCACACGCGAACGGGACGCATCACAAGCTGGCGCTTGATGCGTTGCGCTATCTTCCGCGCCCAGACGCGGAGCCCTGGCGGCGCGTATTTTTGAAACACGCCGAGGTCTACATGACCGCCTCGAAGGCGCCCGACAATGAGTTCAAGGATTTCAAGAACCACGTTCTGCACGTGCGCGATAGCTTTTGGGGTGGCGCGCCGGAGAAGGTTGCCAGCTGGTATGGGCACGTGGTGGAGGCGCTGCGGGAGCGGGACTTTGAGCGAGCGGTTTATGCCGCCGGCGTGCTCAGCCACTACTACACCGATCCCATCCATCCTTTTCACACCGGGCAGTCGGAGGCGGAGAACAGCGTGCACCGCGCTGTGGAGTGGAGCATCAACCGCTCCTACGACCAGCTGCGCGCTGAGGGTGAATCGAAGCATCAGGAAGGGCTGCCGGCCGTTCCGGCCGGAGGAGATTGGCTGCGGGCGCTCGTGTTGGCCGGCGCCGAGCGCGCAAACCCGCATTATGAAACGCTCATCACGCACTACGATCTGGCGCGGGGCGTGCGCGCGCCGACCGAAGGCTTGAATCCTGTGGCGCGCGATGCCGTGGCGGGGCTGTTGATCTACGCCGCGCAGGGCTTTGCGCTTGTTCTTGACCGGGCGATCACGGAGGCGGGCGTGGAACCGCCTGAAGTGTCGTTGACGGCTGAGACTGTGCTGGCAGCGCTGAAAGTACCGGCCAAGTGGATCACGAAGAAGATCACCGATGCTGAGACGCGGCGGCAGGTGCAGGCCATGTACGATGAGTTAATGGCGACCGGGCGGGTTGAAACAACGCTACCGGAAGACGACCGGTTGGTGCGCGATCTGTATGCCAAGGAAGTGCTGGCGCCGCGCGCAGCGGCCATGGCCGCAGAGCGGGCCAAGCGGCTTGAGCCGGCACCCGCCTCCAAGCCGGCGAAACGCAACGCTGGGACGCTTCCGGCGGCGGCAGCGGGGCCAGCATTTGCCGCCGCTCCCCCGGCGAAGGTCCCAGCGACGGCGGCCGAGAAGCCTGTGGTTCAGCCAGCATCGGCGATTTCGAGACCGGCCGCGGCGATCGTTGTGGTGGGTCCGCAGCCAGCAATGCCGGCCCCGCAGCATCGTCATGCACTTTCCAGCCTGGAGGCTCGGCCGCGGCTTCATCTTATGGAAGGGGACGAACTCGAACGCGCGCCGTCGATCGGACCTAAGCTTGCCGAGCGGTTGGCGCTCGGGGGAATTGTGACCGTGAAGGATTTTCTTGACGCGGACCCCAACGCGGTTGTGTCGCTGCTCGGCGGCGGACGCTTCGATGTCGCGATCGTCGAGCGCTGGAAGGCGGAGTCGCGGATGGTGCTGTGCGTGCCGGGGTTGCGCGGCACGCACGCGCAATTGCTCGCGGGTGCGGGATACGACACGGCGGACAAACTCGCCGACGCCGATCCCGTTGCCTTGTCGGTCGCAGTCCTCGCATTTGCGACATCGCCAATTGGCATGCGCATCTTGCGCAACGGGGACACGCCCGACATCGAAGCCATCACGCGTTGGGTCCAATCCGCCAAGGAGGCGCTGGCTGCGTAGGATTGTCCTGCCGACAACCTCATCGTGAACGCGGGCGCGGCCATAGGGCCACACCGCGTTTGAGATCATCCCGCGATCCAGATTTTGCCCCACTCTTTCCCCAGTCGACTGGTTAGTCAGCGGCAACGGTGGATGCTTGGCGTCCGGCCGCTCGGCAGCGGGGGCTCCGATGACTATTTTCGTGATGGTTGTGATTGCGAGGGTTGACCAATGACCACGATGGACGCGGTGCGGGACCGCATTCTCTCTCATAGCCTCGGGCTCGTTAGCGCACGAGGCTTGTCTGCGTTGTCGATCAGTGATCTGGCGCGGGACATGGAGCTCTCTCGCAGCGGACTTCTGGCGCATTTTTCAGACAAAGAGGCGTTGCAGCTCGGCGTGATCGAGAAGGCCGCGACTCTGTTCGTGCGAGAGGTGGTGGAGGCGGGGTCGGCTGCGGCCGAGGGCGAGGCGCGTTTGCGCGCGTTGTTTGCGCGCTGGCTGGCGTGGTCGCGCGGGCCGCGGCTGAAGGGTGGTTGCCCGTTCGTGCACGCAAGTGCGGAAAGCGATGCGTTGCCGCCGGCCGTCCGCGGCAAGCTGGAAGAGGTCATGGCCGGATGGTCGGATACGCTAAAGGCCTCCATCGACGACGCGAAGGCGGCGGGTGAACTAGCCGCCGCCACGGATGGCGACCAGCTCGTATTCGAGCTCTACGGCCTCTATCTCAGCCATCATTTCTGGCACTGGTCGATGAAGGACCGCTTGGCGCAGGAGCGGACGCAGCGAGCGTTCGAGCGTCTGTTGGCGGCGAGCCGCGGGTGATCACATTCCCTCCAAGCCCTTGCGCCGATCGCGGCGTCGGGCCAAAGTAGCTGCGTTCCGAGGGGCGCCGGTTTGCCGGCTGAGATTGCGCGATCGAGCGCGAGCACCCTTCGAACCTGATCCGGGTCATGCCGGCGAAGGGACGGACGCATTCTCCCGGCTCGTAGCCGGGGCTCTCTCCCTCAATGGCGTGGTGAAACGCGAATAGCGCGGCCGATGCTGCGCGCGGGAGACGAGCCATGAACAAGCCGACGCGGCCAGCTGATCTTTCTCTTCCCAAAGTGACGACGGGGCCGATCAGTGCTTCGCGCAAGGTCTATTCTGCGCCGGATGGGCATCCTGACATCGCTGTTCCGCTGCGCGAGATCGCGCTCACAGATCCGAATGAGCCGGTGTTCCGGGTCTACGATCCATCGGGGCCTTATACAGATCCTTCCGTTGAGATCGACGTGGCGAAGGGGTTGCCCCGATCGCGGACGGCATGGGTTGTCGAGCGGGGCGGCGTGGAGGCGTATGCCGGCCGCGAGGTGAAGCCGGAGGACAACGGGCATGTTTCGGGAGCGCATGCGGCGCGGGTGTTTCCGGAGGTGAATGCGCCGCTGCGGGCACACGCGGGCCGGCCCGTAACACAACTGGAATTTGCACGCGCGGGGATCATCACGAAGGAGATGATCTACGTGGCGCATCGCGAGAACGTTGGGCGGCAGCGGGTTCTGGAGCGTGCGCAGGCAGCGCTGGCTGATGGCGAGAGTTTCGGGGCGGCGATCCCGTCGCACATTACGCCGGAGTTCGTGCGCGACGAGATCGCGCGCGGGCGGGCGATCATTCCGGCGAACGTCAATCATCCCGAACTGGAGCCGATGATCATCGGGCGCAACTTCCTCGTCAAGATCAACGCGAACATCGGTAATTCGGCGGTGTCGTCGTCTGTTGAGGAGGAAGTCGAGAAGATGGTGTGGGCGATCCGCTGGGGGGCGGATACGGTCATGGATCTGTCGACGGGGCGGAACATCCACACGACGCGCGAGTGGATCTTGCGTAATGCGCCGGTGCCGATCGGGACGGTGCCGATCTATCAGGCGCTTGAGAAGTGCGGCGGCGATCCGGTCAAGCTGACGTGGGAGCTGTATCGCGATACGCTGATCGAGCAGTGCGAGCAGGGCGTCGACTATTTCACGATCCATGCAGGCGTGCGGCTTGCCTATGTGCCGCTGACGGCGAACCGGGTGACGGGGATCGTTTCGCGCGGCGGGTCAATCATGGCGAAGTGGTGCCTCGCGCACCACAAGGAGAGCTTCCTGTACGAGCGGTTCGACGAGATTTGCGACATCATGCGGGCGTATGACGTGTCGTTCTCGCTCGGTGACGGCTTGCGGCCGGGCTCGATCGCGGATGCCAATGACCGGGCGCAGTTCGCAGAGTTGGAGACGCTCGGCGAATTGACCAAGATCGCCTGGGCTAAGGGCTGTCAGGTGATGATTGAGGGGCCGGGTCATGTGCCGATGCACAAGATCAAGGTCAATATGGACAAGCAGTTGCACGAGTGTGGCGAGGCGCCGTTCTATACGCTGGGGCCGCTGACGACGGATATCGCGCCGGGGTACGACCATATCACGTCGGGCATCGGGGCAGCGATGATCGGGTGGTATGGATGCGCCATGCTCTGCTACGTGACGCCGAAGGAGCACCTTGGCCTGCCGAACCGGGACGACGTGAAGACCGGCGTCATCACCTATAAGATTGCCGCACACGCGGCGGACTTGGCCAAGGGGCATCCGGCGGCGCAGTTGCGCGACGATGCGCTGTCGCGGGCGCGGTTTGATTTCCGGTGGGAGGATCAGTTCAACCTCGGGCTCGATCCGGATACGGCGCGGGCCTACCACGACGAGACGCTGCCCAAGGAGGCGCACAAGGTGGCGCACTTCTGCTCCATGTGCGGGCCGAAGTTCTGCTCGATGAAGATCACGCAGGACGTGCGGGATTATGCGGCGAAGTTGAACGAGCAGGCAGAGGGGATGGCCGAGATGAGCGACAAATTCCGGGAGATGGGCGGGCAGGTTTATGTGAAGGCTGGCGCGTGATTACCTGGTTCAGGACCTAGGGTCCTGAGGCGCTGATCGCCTCTGGAAGGCCTGCAAACGTCTTACCCATCGCCAGACCGATGAAGTCATCCTTTACATTGAATGGATTTGAACCTGAGAAATGCAACCCTAATACGACACCTGTCTTGAGGTCGAATACTGGCGCACCGCCTACGCCGGGCGACGTAATATGCTGGTATAAAATCTCTCCCTCCGGGCTGCGGCCTAACAAGTTGGTTATGAGTATCGCAACATCCTTTCCGCGCGGAGAGCCGATCAGTGCGATCTGTGCAGCGTCGATGGGGACGCTACTTGGGCTCAAACCAGCCTGCCATTGGTCTACGATCTGAAGATTGGTGATTTGTAGCTCGATCTTGTCAACGCGCTTTACGGTGCGTGGCAGTTCTTCGTCTACTTGGATAATTGATATTCCCCGCTCGTCCTGCGGAGACTCCCATAGCAACCGAGCCAGTCCAAAACTGGTCGTTTGGGACGTAATAGGAAACACGATCCGCGCTGTTTCGACGGGAAGTGCAATTTCGTCAGTGCCGACGCAGTAGCTCGTCGTAATGAGCACTGTCTTGCCGCGCCAAGCGGCATTCAACGCAGCTCCGTCTGCTACGAAACCTGTACATAGCGTGCGTCCCTCTGACTGCACAAAGGCAACGCTACTTGCGATCCTGTTGGCACTTCTCAGCCAGTTTTTGTCGATTTCAATGTCCTGTTGGAGTGGCTTCAGTTGCATACCCATGCCGGCTTCAAGCCGGATGTTCGCTGCGGCTAGTTCTGCCACTTGATCTTCCAGTTGCGTGCGCGCTTGGCGCTCGGCGTTTTGTGCGACAGTTGCTTCCTGTTCTTTTTTGAGAGCGATGAGACCTGCACCCCCAGCGATCATGGCCAGCACCACTGCACCAAACAGTGCGATCCGCGTTCGTTTCACAGCGCGCTGCAGGCTTTCGGCGCGTTCGCGTTCGGCGCTGAGGCGGAGAGTTTCGGCTTCTTCACTGGCGCGGATGAAATCACGGTGGAGTTCGGTTGGTTGCAAGCCTTCCGCGGGGCTGCGATTGACCCACGCTTTCGCTTCGAGGATATCCTTGCCGGACAAAAGGCGGTTGTCGGCTCGGCTGGCCGCATCCCACTCCTGCGCGCGCGTCAACAGACGTGTGTGTTCGCGCAGCCAGTCGACGTCCGTCTTCAAAGCGCGACGTAGGCCAATCAAGCCCGCCATAAAGGAGCGGCCTTCGTCGAAACGAACGTAGTTGAGGGCGGCGAGAGCGTCGGGCGCGGCGGTCCCGCCCAGCGCTTCGGCCTGAATGGGGATGATCCTCTTGGACAAATTCTTAGCGTGATCGACTTCCCAGCGGCAAATCGGTGAGGCGGCCGACCTCTGAGACAGAATGAAAACAATGGTGTCCGCGGCGGCGATCAGCGATCCGAGGCGGCTTTTCCACTCCTCACCCTCATGGATGTCGTGACGGTCAATCATGACGTCGAAGCCACCGTCAAACTCAAGGCCAGCGACGATTTCGTCTGCAAAAGACGCTTCTGCTCTGGAGTACGAGATGAAGATCTTCAACTTGTCCGGCCGGACAGGGCGATTGCCGTGTGGCCCCCGCGAGCGCGCGTCTGAAATTCGCTCATTCAAAGGCATTGTCGAAATCCGGCTGAACGAAAGCCTAGAAATTCAATGAGTAAACCATAGCAAGGCAACGGCTGAGTGCAACTCCGCCCGGCAGAGCACCGTGCCGCGCTGACTTTGTGACGTACTGAAGTCACAGTGCAGAGCAATCCTGTGGTCGGCCATTCCGCCATATTGGCGCCGCCGATTCAGACGCATAACACTGGCGAAAAGACTAGGGTTCTGCCCTAGGTTCAACGTCTGATGTTAAGCTGAAGCGCACCCATGCTCGAACCGCCCGCGCTCCACGCTCGCCCACGCGACCCTCGTGTCGACTTCTTCCGCGGTTTGGCACTAATCTTCATATTCATCGACCATATCCCAGACAATACATGGGCTTATGGGACATTGAAGAACTTCGGATTCGCAGATGCGAGCGAGGTTTTCGTGCTCTTGTCGGGGTACTCGGCGGCTCTGGCTTATGGGCTGGGTAGCGATCGCGGTCCGCTCAAGCCGTCGTTCCATAGGGCGTTCAAACGGGCAGGGCGAATCTATCTCTGGCACATCGCCATACTCATCACGTCGGCCATCATCCTGTATGCTGCCGCCCATGCCTTCCGTGACCCGTCTTACGTCCACAACATGTTTCTGCAGCGCCTGGGCGACGACCCAGCCGGAGCCGCGCTTGGGGTTCTGTCGCTGACGTACCAGCCCAACCAGATGAACATCCTCCCGCTCTACGTCATTCTGATGCTCTGGTTTCCGGTAATGTTGATTCTGTTCCGGCAGGGGGTGGCGCTGACGCTCACCGTCTCGGCCGGGATCTGGGCGGCGGCCAACTACTTCAAGATCAACCTGCCGATGAATACGCCGGGCGAAGGCTGGTTCTTCAATCCGTTTGCCTGGCAGCTCCTGTTCACGACCGGAGCGGCGGCGGCGATGCTCGCCCGCAGCCACGAACTCACCAAGCGGTCTGCCGTGCTGGCGATGGCCATTCTGTATGTCTCGTTTTCGTTTCTCTATGTGGCGCCATGGGTGCCGATCAGCTGGCTGCCGGACCGGCCGCTGCTGCCACCCGATCTGATCGGCACGGTGAGCAAGCCCGATCTCTCGGCATGGCGGTTCCTGCATGTGCTAGCGCTGGCGTATATGGCGGGATCTTTAATCCCGGTTTCCGCCGGCTGGCTGGATCGTCCGGTGGCGCGGGCCATTTCCCTTTGCGGGCGGCACGCGTTGGAGATTTTTGCGCTCGGCACCATGTTGTCGTTTGCTGCCTGGATCGTGCTGCGGCAGATGGGGACGTCGATGGCGCTTGAGTTTGCTGTCACGGCCATCGGAGTGGTGGCGATGGCGTACGCTGCCCGCGTCTTGACGGTCCGCAAGGCGGCACAGCCGGCCGTGACGACAGCGGCCGGCTGATCAGCGCTCCGTGACGCTCGCCACATTGCGGGCGTGGACCGTCTCATAGTCCGGAAAGTAGACCAGCGTTTCAGCCGCGAGATCGGAGGCGATGAGGTCGCGCAGCGGCGTGGTGGGATCCTCTGATCCGGTCGCTATCGCCAATAGGTTGCGGACGTAGCGTGCGGTCGCTGGAATCAATGCAGGCCGATAGCCGCCCGATGCGATGCGCCGGGGACAGCCGTGATTGGGCAGGATGCGCAGCGGCGCCAAGGCTGCTAGGCGATCCAGCTCGGGGAGGTGGCGGGGCAGGTTTGCGGGTTCGGCGACATAGGTGACGGTGTCTTCCAGCGTATCGCCCGCCAGGAGAAGACGGCTGTGTGGGAGCCAGAGCACGACACCATCGTCGCTGTGAATGTCGAAGCGCTCCAGTTCGACGTTGAGGTTGCCAATCTTCAGCGCGAGATGATCGTCAAATGTGCGTGAGGGCAAGACGAGCGGAGCGATGGACGGCGGGCCGTCATAGGCTCCGGCTTCGATCGCATCCTGATTGGCTCTGAGATGCGTGGCCGTTCGTGAGCAGGCGATGATCTCGCAATCGGCGAACACGGCGTTGCCGGCAATATGGTCCAGGTGCCAGTGGCTGAGAACGACCTTGATGCTGCGAACTCCGCGTGCGGCTAGCGCCGCGCGGATGGCTTCTGCGTGGGGTATCGAAACGTGCGTATCGTAGACAAGCGCGTCTTGGCCATCGATGAGCGCATAACTTGCTATGCCAAGGGATAGGGCGCCGTCATCAACCCAGTTCTGGGTGTCCGCGAAGCGATACCCCGGGAAGCGGCCGTCGTAAAAGGCCAGCACGTTGGGATAGGGTTCCAGGATGCGCAGATGAGGCAGCATGCAAGTCTATCCGCGCGCGGGTGAGGGCTTCAGCGTACTGGCCCGTGGCGCGGCGTCAACTCTGTTGGACGGTCCTGAGCGTGATTTAACGCGGCCTCTTTTCAAGCCGGAGGGAATGTGCGAGTCTTCGGGCATCGTTCAACAACTGGAAGGAGGTGATCCGATGTCGAGTGGGATCTTGAAGGCTGCGATGTTGGGGTCGCATGGGCTTTCGTCGGAACACCTTCCGCTGATGGCTTAATGGTCCGCGACGACGGCGGGCCGATGCCCCCGGATATTCGCGCCGGTCTCACGGGGCCGCTCGGAAACGAGCGGCCCTTTGTGTTTGCCGTGTAGGCAGCGGTTTGATGCAACTCAAACCCCGGCATGGAGCTTAGGTGCTAGGCAAGAGGGCACATCCAGCACAGGGAGAGCGCCCATGAATCACCGCCATCGCAAAGTCGTGCATGCTATTTTCGCCCACCCCATTCCGGCAAATCTCGACTTCAAGGAGGTGGAAAGCACGCTCCGGGAACTTGGCGCGGAGATCGAGGAGCGGAACGGGTCGCGCATTGCCGTGACGCTCAATGGGCATACGGTGCTATTTCATAATGCCCATCATTCGGTTCCCAAAGACGAGGTGGTTCAAATCCGCCGCTTTCTGACCGACTGCGGGATCGTGCCGGAGAATTTTCCGGTGTAACGCGCGGCATGTTCCGCGGGCGATAAACGCGCTAGAACGCGGGAATGACGGATCGCGACTTTCTCATTCGGCTTGGCGGCGCCCTCGGTGCGGGGCTTCTACTGGCGGGCCTTCTCAGGCTAGGCCTAGGGGCTCAGGCCTTTGGCTTTTATGGCTGGGCCACGGTTGCATTGGCGACGGCGGGGATCGTGACGGTTCTGCTCTGGCGGAGACTTCCGTCGGCAGGCATGAACCGCTGGTGGAGCCTGTTGGTGGGGGTTCCGGCCACGGTGGCGGCCGTTATCCAAATCGGTTTCTGGGCCATGTTTTTTCGTATCGGCGGAAGCAATCCAACGCTCGGGGTGGCCCGGGAGATGGTGCGGCCCTGGCTGGAGCCAGGGTTCCCGGTCATGGTTGCTGTTTGGCTGGTCTTGGTCGCCTGGCTTATTGTGCAGGCCGGGCGTGCGCGCGGCCGGGATCAGGGCGGATCGGCGTCTTAATCATCACAGCGGGAGAACCATCGCATTCACACTCCTCGACATATTTTCAACAACGCCGCATGATGCTGGTCTAGGAGAGGGCGTTATCCTACCAATCTGAGGGAGTATATATCCGTGTTCAGTCGTGGTCCCGGTTCCGACAACGCCCCGCCCAAACCTCCCTCCATGCCGAACATGACGCCGACACCCACCGCCGCCCCGGCTGCGCCGCGTCCGGCCGGATCGCCGTTCGACCGCTCGGCTTCGGGCACGGGGTCGTCAGTGATCGGCACCGATCTTACGATCATGGGCGAAAAGATCACGATCATTTCGCAGAACAAGTTGACCATAGATGGCGACGTGCATGGCGATATCCACGGCCGTCAGGTGGTGATCGGCGAAGAAGGCTCGGTGATTGGTACCGTGAATGCGGAAGCCATCGAAGTCCGTGGCGGCGTCAAGGGCGCCATTCGGGCGGCTACGGTGATGCTGCATCCGACCGCACAGGTCGAAGGCGACATCACGCATCAGACGCTGGCAATTTCGGAAGGGGCGCAGTTCGACGGGCGCGTGCGCCGGGCGAAAGATGCGGCAGACTTGAAGCCGAACCTCGACGTCTCCGGATTCGAGACGATCCGGATGCAAGCGCTGACGAACGGCAGCTGAAGCTCGATGGTTGCGGCAAAGACATCAGGCTCCGGGACCCGGCGGTTCCGGAGCCGTGTTTTTTCTCAGACAGCGTATGCGCGGGGCTGCGGCAACAGCGTTGCGGTTTTGCTGACCGGGTTCGGTCCGTTTCCGGGCGTGGAGCGCAACGCCTCTGCCGAACTCGTGCAGACGCTCGCGCGAATGGCTGCGCTCCGGCATGGGGGCGTGCGATTCGTTGCCGATGTGCTGCCGGTCGATTGGCGGCAAGCGCCAAAGCGGATCGGGGAGTTGATGGCGCAGCATGGTCCGGCTGTTTCTTTGCACTTCGGTGTCTCATCGCGGGCAGCCGGATTTGTGATCGAAGCGCATGCCTACAACGCGGCCATTGCCCTGCCAGACGAAGGCGGGAAGTCCGCGGCGGCGACCGATCTCGTGGCTGGCGACCGGCCGCGGCGCTCGGCAACGCTGCCCGTGCGCCAGATCGTGAAGGATTTGCGCGATGCAGGATTTCCGGCAGAGTTGTCTTCTGATCCAGGGCGGTATCTCTGTAACGCCGTGCTCTATCATTCGCTGCGGCATGCGGCGCGAACGAAGCCGCGATTGCGAACCGGTTTCATCCACATTCCCGCCACACTTGAGAGCGGCATCGGTGGGGAGAGGTCCTTGATCGGTTGGCCGGAGGCGATCGATGGCGGTTTGCGTTTGCTGGAGACGTGTCTGACGCCATTGCACGGAGAAAAACTATACTTATCTCTGTGGTGATCAGGCTGGGCCTTTCTTGGTTTGCGCGTTTCCCGTTGCCTAGGTTCTAGGAGTTTTGCGCGCCATGTCACCTGCCCAGCGCCGCCGCGCGGCGCATCAGTACCGCCGGAGTTCATCCATGTTCGCCACCATCGTGATGTCGGCTGGCCTCGTCTTGGCCTTGACGGGCGCGGTGGGGGCGTGGCGCGGAGTTGTGACGCAGTCTTGGCCGACGGTGGTGGCGACGCTCATCACAAATGAGATCGAGGCGGAGACACAAACGCGTGCTATTCCTATGACCGACCGGTTGCGCGGCGGCATCAAGGAGACGGTAGAAATGGAGCGCTTGGCGCTGGCCTACCGCTATACGGTGGATGGCGTGCCGTTCGAGGGGCACAAATTAGAGCCGTGGGATTTCGGTCTGCCTGGTCAGGCAAAGATGAAGGCGGTGGCCGCTCTCGCGCCGGGTGCCACACATCCTGTGTCGTACGATCCACAGGACCCGCGGCGGGCCTATCTTAAGGCGGGGCCGAGCACGACGTCTCTTACGCTGCTGACGGTTGGCGCGGTGCTGATGGCGGTAGGGTTTTTCATCGGACGGGTGCAGCGCCGCGCTTGACAATGCGCGGCGCTGCTAACCAGCGATTTATTCGGCCGCCTGGCCTTCAAGGAAGGCGTGAGCATCCTCCTGGCGCTCGAAGATGTGGGGCGCGAGTCCGCGCTTCGAAAGTGCTTCCTGCATCTTCAGACGCATGAAGGCGGATGTCGTGTAGCGCGTGGTTGTCAAATAGTGATCGTCCATCATGTATTGGATCATCTCGGCGTAGTCGTCGTAGAGATCCTCGGCAATGCGGCAGCCGTCGTGGTTGACGACTGAGTTGACGCGGCGGCCGGCAGCGACGCAGGCGGCGACCAGTGTCTTGCGAAGATCGTCGATATCGGACTTCTTGCGGACGCTCCAGCCTTCGAGGTTGACGAAGAGGATGTTGCGGTCGCTGTCGTAGCTGACGCGCTCGGAGAGCTTGAGGTTCAAGAGTTCGGAGAGCAGTTCCATCGGCTCATCAACGAAGATGCGGCGATCCATGGGCATCGGCTTGTTGATGATGGGCTTGAAGTCCATGTGCGGGAGGATGTGCTTTTCGATGTCGATGCCGGGGGCGACCTCGATCAGCTCAAGGCCGCCGGGGGTGAGCTGGAACACGCAGCGCTCGGTGACGTAGATGACGGGCTGAGACTTGCGGCTGGCGTAGGGGCCGGAGAACGTGATCTGCTCGACGTTATTGACGAACTTGCGGGCGCGGCCTTCCTTGACGATCTTGAGCTTGCCGTAGTGGATTTCCACTTCGAGGCCACCGGCGGTGAAGGTGCCGGCGAAGACGACGGCGCGGGCATTCTGCGAGATGTCTATGAAGCCGCCGCAGCCGTTGAGGCGGCCGCCGAACTTCGAGGTGTTGACGTTGCCGAACTGGTCGCATTCGGCCATGCCGAGGCACGTCAGGTCGAGACCGCGGCCGTGGTAGAAATCGAACATCTGGTTCTGGTCGATGATCGCATGGGCATTGGCGGATGCGCCGAAGCTCGATCCGCCGGCCAGTACGCCGCCGATGGCGCCGGCTTCCGTCGTCATGACGATGTAGGGGGTGACGCGTTCTTCGGCGGCCACCGCTGCTACGCCGTCGGGGGCGCCGACGCCGAGGTTGATGACGCCGTTGGGCGGAAGTTCGAACGCGGCGCGACGGGCGATGATTTTGCGCTCGTCGAGATCCATCTTGGGCATCGCGTCGACGGGGATGCGGATTTCGCCGGAGAGCGCCGGGTTATACATGACGCCGTAGTTCATGCGATGCATTTCGGGCTGTTCGGCCACGACGACGCAGTCGACGAGAATTCCAGGGACGCGGACGTCCTTGGGCTTGATGGAGCCCTGTTCAACGATGCGCTCGACCTGAGCGATCACAACGCCGCCGTTGTTATGGGCGGCCATGGCTTGGGCGAGCACGTCGAGGGTGAGGCATTCCTTTTCCATCGACAGGTTGCCGGAGGGGTCGGCGCTCGTGGCGCGGATCAGTGCGACATCGATGGGCGTTGCTTTATAGAAGAGCCACTCTTCGCCTTCGACTTCGACGTGTTTGACGATGTCTTCTTTCGTGACTTCGTTGACTTTGCCGCCACCAAGCCGGGGATCGACGTAGGTGTGGAGGCCGACTTTCGTGAATAAGCCCGGCGAGCCTGCCGCGCATGAGCGGTAGAGTTTGGAGATCACGCCCTGGGGAAGGTTGTAGCCGGTGATCTTGTTTTCTTGGGCTGCCTGCGCGACTTTCGGCATGCGGCCGAAGTTGGCGGCGATGACGCGCGTGAGCAGACCTTCATGGTGAAGGCGGCCGGTTCCGAGGCCCTTACTGTCACCGGCGCCGGCGCACATGATGAGCGTGCAGCCCTTGGGCGCCTTGGTTTCGACGTAGCGCTTTTCGAGCGCGGCATGGAGGGCTTCGGGAATGCAGCTCTGCACGAAGCCGGTGGTGCAGATGACATCCCCGTCCTTGATCAGCGCGATGGCCTGATCGGCGGAAATGACTTTATTCTTCGCTCTGGCTTCCATGGATAAGGCGTCTCCCCGAGGTCATTATCCGGTCCGGGTCTTGATGCCCGGCCGCTGCCGTTTCGACGAATGAATGGATCATACTTTCGGCGAAGATACATAGCTGGAAGTCCTGGGTGGGTGTCCTACTCCCCTGGGTAGAACCTGCCTATCCGACGGGCGCGGCGGGGGCGCGCAGCCTGAATTATGTGCGATGCAGCATTGGCCCCGGCGACACCGGCGACCGCCCAAAGATTGGCCGCATTCACGACCAATGGTTATCCGGTCTCGACACCCAGTCGCTTGGCTGGAACCTTGAGGAGGCGACCGTAGCCATGCAGGCCCGTTTTGCAAAATCCTTGCTTTGCGCCGGTTTGGCGCTGCTGGCGCAGGTTCCTGCCACGTTCGCTACGTCGTTTCAGGATCTGGCCGGGACGTGGCGCGGTGTTGGACGGGTGCAGCTTCTCTCCGGGCAATCCGAGGCCTTGAGTTGTAAGGCCTACTTTACCGCCAAGGAGGCGGGCGCGGGGCTAGGCATAGCGCTGGCGTGTGCCAGTGCCTCCAACAAGATCGACCTTCGAGCATCCCTGGCGCAAACGGGAGAGGCCATTTCTGGGACTTGGGAGGAGCGGTCGTTCAATTCAACGGGTTCGGTGGCGGGCACGTTTGCGAACGATCGGATTGACCTGACCATCGAAGGGACCATCAAGGCCACGATGTCGATTACCTTGGAGGGTAAAAGCCAGCTGATTTCAATCGCGACCGAGGGGCAGGGCTTCCGGTCCGTCGATCTGGAACTGGAACGCAGCTAGGCGCAAATGCGCGACTTGTGGGACACGCTTTTCCGCGCAGAGTCATGGTATTGGTGCGACATGCTTCGCCGGCCTTATGGGTCCGGCCTGATGATCCATTCTGGAGATTCGCTATGCTCATGCGCCGCCCCCATGCCCTGACCCTTGCACTCGCCACGGGTCTCACGCTCGCCAGCCTCGTGCCGGCCGATGCGGGGTTCAATCGGGGCCGGGGTTACAATGGTGTCGAGGAGGGCGGGGTTGTCGCCCATAGCCGGTATGGCAACGGCAGCGCGACTGGGCGGGTGCGCGAGGCGCGCAACGGATTGCAGGTTCAGTTGCCGGGCGGGACTTGGGAATACTGCCGCGCCAGTTGCTCGGAAACGCTGCGTGTGGAGACCGTCGACAAGTTCGAGAACCAGGGCGTAATGCAGGGCTACGGCACCGCGACGCAGGAATGCGGGATCTTCGGTTGCCTCGATCTCGGCGCCGGCTGGCGCGACTAACCTTTCAAGTCAAAAAAGGATTGGAGCGGCGTTCGGCACCTATGGTGCTCGTGGGGCCGTGGCCGCAGATGAAGGCGAACTCGTCTCCGAGTGGGAAGAGTTTGGTCTTGATGCCGTTGATCAGCGCGTCGTGGTCACCGTAGGGAAAGTCGGTGCGGCCGATGGAGCCGCGGAAGATGACATCGCCGGCCAACATGAATTTCTGGCGCTTATTGACGAACACGACGGAGCCCGGCGAGTGGCCCGGGCAATGCAAAATCTCGAACGTGTGGCCGGCGACCTTGACGGTGTCACCCTCGTTCAGCCAGAGATCGGGCGTGACGTTCTTGGCCGGGATGCCGTAGGCGGCACCTTGCGTTTCCAGGTTGTCGAGCAGGATCTTGTCGGCCTTGTGTGGGCCTTCGATTTTAACGCCAAGGCTCTTGCGAAGTTCGTCGGCGCCGCCGGCGTGATCAATGTGGCCGTGGGTGAGGAGGATCTTTTCGATCTTCAGGCCCAGTTCGGCGATGGCTGCCTGGATCTGGCCAATATCGCCGCCGGGATCGACGACCGCACCGCTCTTTGTCGACTCGTCCCAGATCAGTGTGCAATTCTGCTGGAAGGGCGTCACCGGAATGATTGCCGCCTTCAGACCCACAGTCGCTTCAGCCCGTTCGTTCATCTGGCCTCCGGTCGGGCGCACTGCGCCGCTCACTTTTCCGTTAGGTAATGCGAACTGTGCTCCGGCGCAGCAACTTTTGGCGAGCCTCCCGCCGTTAGCGGCTTTTTGACGGAAGGGGATGGAGTTGCGGGATGATGGCGGCGGCAAGCTGGAGGTGTTCGGAGATAACTCCGCGCAATTTGCCCATCTCCCCGGCAACTGCCCGCAGTTTGGGCGCGGGGCCCTGCACGAGGATCACTTCCAGCGTCTTGTCGCCGGTCAGATGGACGTGCAGGGAGGAGATCACTTCATCGATGTAGCGGCGCTGGAGATCGGCAAGCCGTTGCTGCAGTCCGCCCACAGTATGGTCGTAGAAGAGGGTGATAGTGCCGACCATGACATCCTCGCCCTTTTCGCTCTTCGTCTCGACCAGCGCGCGGTGCACGAAATCTGCAACTGCTTGAGATCGGCTCTGGAATCCGCGCTCGGAGACCACGTGGTCGAGGTCGGTGAGCAGATCTTCCGAGAGCGAGATAGTGACGCGGCTGACAGGCCCGCGCTTTGCCGGACCGGCAGATAGCGTGGGGCGCGCGGATTTGCGGGACTGGCGCTTCGTCCGCGCAGTTCTTTCCACCATGGGGTTCGATCCTCCAACTGGCACGGTCCGTGCTCTGTACGAAAGTATGACGATTTCTTGCAATCGTCATACCGGGTTTGATGGAGGGAGGCGCTCATGCTTTGGGCTGATAAGGCTTGGCCTGAAATTCCAGGCGTTCTGCGGGCCGTGAACGGCACCGCTATTCTGCCTGTCGGGGCGACCGAGCAGCATGGGCCACAACTGGGCTGCGGGATGGATTTCGTGCTGGCGGACAAGCTGTGCCGCAAGGTCTCCGAAGAAACGGGCGTGCCAATGCTGCCGACGATGCCCTACGGCTGCTCGATTGGGCACAGCCGGCGGTGGCCAGGCACAATCGCGCTTGAGCCGGCTGTCATGACCGCGCTCGTCACGCAGATCGGAACGTGGGCCTATCATTCCGGCGTGCGGCGGTTGATCATCGTGAACACGCACGTGACGAACTTCGCACCGCTGCGGTGCGCGCTGGAGAATTTGCGCGCGACGTTCGACGATCTGATGGTGTGCGTGATCAACACCGGGCAGATGACGCCGCGTGTAAAGGCCGTCCATTTTGCCGATGGCGACGATTGGCACGCGAACGATGCGGAAACCTCGCTGATGCTCGCGGTGGCGCCGGAGATCGTGCGCGAAGACGAGATCGCGGGCGCGGACGATCCGGACCGGACGGAGGGGCTGGTGTTTTCGCATCCGGTGAACCGGACGAGCAAGAATGGCGTCACGGGGTATCCCAGCCGCGCGACGAAGACCAAAGGCGAAGACCTGTTCGCCATGATGGTCGAGGACCTGTCGGACATGGTCCGGCGCGGTATGAGCGAAACGCCGCCGCTCGATGCCTCTTATCACACGCCTTTTTCCAGCACCTGATCACTCTTCCAAAACCAGGGGACACGATGGCTCACGATCCGAAACTCGATGCGCTGATGGCGGACCTGAAGGCGCGCGGCGTCAAGTACTGCATGGGTGCCTACGTCGATATTCACGGCTGCCAAAAGGGCAAAGTGGTACCGATCGATCACCTGCATCACATGGCTGCGGGGTCCGAACTCTATACCGGCTATGCGGTCGACGGCATGGGGCAGGCGCCCAACGACGACGAGTTCGCGTCGATCCCGGACTTTGACGCGCTGGTGCAATTGCCGTGGGAGCCGAAGGTCGCGTGGATGCCGGCCGATATTCATTTCAAGGGGCAGCCCTATCCGCTGTCGACGCGGGTGGCTTTGAAAAATGTCCAAGCGGAAGCGGCCAAGATGGGGCTTGGTTTCAATCTCGGGATCGAGTGCGAGATCTTCGTTTTGAAGAAGATGCCGGACGGGTCGCTGGCGATCCCGAACCCGGACGATAAGCTGATCAAGCCTTGCTACGACATTCGCGGGTTCATGGGGAACTTCACGTGGCTCGACCGGATGGCGACGACGATCAACGATCTGGGATGGGATCTTTATTCGTTCGATCACGAGGATGCGAACGGGCAGTACGAATTCGATTTCACTTATGCGGACGCGCTGACGACGTGCGACCGCTTCACGTTCTTCCGCATGATGGCGAAGCAATACGCCGAGGACCTGGGGCTGCTCGCAACGTTGATGCCGAAGCCGTATGCCAACCGGACGGGGAACGGTGCGCATTTTAACATGTCGCTTTACGACCTGGACACGAAAGCGAACTTGTTCAAGTGCAAGCCTGAGGATGATCCGCGCGGGCTCGGTCTGACGCCGATGGGGTATCATTTCATTGGCGGCGTTCTGCGGCATGGGCGGGCGCTATGTGCGACGTTCGCACCGACGGTGAACAGCTACAAGCGGCTGGTACGGCGCGGTTCGATGGCGACCTTTTCATGGGCGCCGGTGTTCAACTCGTACGGCTCGAACAACCGCACGAACTCCATCCGCGTGCCGATGGGCGGCGGGCGGTGCGAGAGCCGAAATGCAGATGGCGCAGTCAATCCGTATCTGGCGGCGACGCTGGCGCTGGCGGCGGGATTGGAGGGCGTGCGGGAGAAGATCGATCCGGGAATGCCGAACGACGACAATCTCTATGAGATCAGCGAGGAGGCCCGGCGCGCGCGGGGCATCGATTTTCTGCCGCAGAATTTGGACGAGGCGGTGGATGCATTCGAGACCGATCCGCTGGTCGAGAAGACGCTCGGGACGGCGCTGCGCGATGAATTCGTGCGCTATAAGCGCGAGGAGTGGCGGGAGTATCACCTCTCGATCTCAGCCTGGGAGATCGAGAGGTACAGCCACCTGTTCTAAGGCAACTTTCTACTCGCTGCCGGCGGCGGCAACCGAGACGAAGCTGTCGCGGGCGTGCTTGACGGCGGCCGGGTTGCGGTCGGTCGTGTAGTAGTCGCCCATCACCAGAACGTCCATGTCGGTGCGGTGGAAGCATGAGATGGCCTGCTCGGGCGAGTTCACGACCGGCTCTTGGCGGTTGAAGCTGGTGTTAAGGATCACGGGTATGCCGGTGATCTTGGCGTATTCTTCGATGACGCCGTAGTAGCGCGGGTTGGCCGAGCGCTCGATGGTTTGAATGCGGCCTGTGCCGTCGACGTGGGCGGCGGCGGGGATCAGCGCGAGTTTGTCCGGGTGAATGCGGGGCGCGAGCGTCATGAAGGGGTCGGGCTGGGTGACCTCGAAGAATTCCTTCGAGCGCTCCAAGAGCACGACCGGGGCGAACGGGCGGAATGCCTCGCGGTGTTTGATCTTGGCGTTGATGAGATCCTTGATCTTGTTGTCGCGGGCATCGGAGAGAATGGAGCGATTGCCCAGCGCGCGGGGGCCCATTTCGGCGCGGCCCTGGAACCAGCCGACGATCTTCTGCTCGCTCAGGTCCTTGGCGACCTTCTTCAAGAGGTCGGCTTCTTCGAACTTCTGATAGGTGAGGCCGGCCTTATTGAGGGCGGCCTTGATCTCCGCGTCGGTGAAGCCCTTGCCGTAGAAGGCGTGCGTCATCTCGAACGTGCGCGGGTTGCCGAGCGTCTGGTGCCAATGCCAGAGCGCGGAGCCGAGCGGTGCGCCGGTGTCGGAGGCGCAGGGCGGGACCCAGACGCGTTCGAACTTCGTATCGCGCAGGATGCGGGCGTTGGCGACGCAGTTGAGGCCGACGCCGCCGGAGATGACGAGATTGCGCGAGGACTGGCGCTTTTCCATATCGCGGACGATGTGGAGGATGGTCTCCTCGATCACCGTTTGCAGGGCATGGGCCATGTCGCGGTGATGGTCGGTTAGCGGGTCCTTGCGCGAGCGCGGGGGCCCAAAGGTTTCGTAGAACTTCCACTTGAAGGGGCGGACGAGGCCGTGCGTGTCGAACGAAATGTAATCGCGGTTGATGCGGAACTGGCCGTCGGGGCGCAGTTCGATCAAGTCGCGCATCTTGTCGACGTAGGTTGGACCACCGCAGGCGGCGAGCGCCATGACGGTGCCTTCCTCGAAGACCTTGAAGCCGAGATACTCTGTCACGCAGGTATAGAGCATGCCGAGGCTGTCGAAGAAGTGGCTCTGCCAGACACGCTCGAGTTTGGTGCCCTGGCCGATGTAGCCGGAGGTCGACGTGTCGTCGCCATAGCCGTCCATGACGAGGACGGCTGCCTCTTCGAAGGGTGAGACGTTGAAGACGGCGGCGTGGGCGTTGTGGTGGGAGACCTGGACGATCTTCGGCACCTTACGGTAGCCATAGCGCTTGCCTAGGCCGAGCCAAAGGCGGAGCGGCAAGTTGACGATTGCGGAGGCCTGCACGCGATGGGCGGCGGGGCGGAGGAGATTGAGGCTCGAGGGCAGCTTGCTGGTGACGTTATTGTAGAAGGTCGGGCGAAGCCGATCCATTTCCCAAGGCGTGGTCAGGACATCGATATCGTCGAACTTCAAGCCGCTGTCGGCGAATAGGGCATCGAGACATTGGGTGGGAAATTCGAGCGTGTGCTTCTGACGATTGAAGCGCTCTTCTTCTAGGATGTAGGCGGGCGCGCCGTTCTGGAGCAGCGCGAGGCCGGTGTCATGCGACTTGGTAACGATGCCTAGAATGTTCACGGCGATCCCGTCCGTTGCCCGTTTGCGAATCGACATCCGATACCGGGTTGCCGGCTATTGAACCAGACCGGACGCGCGGATGTCGCAGTGTGACGGCTCAGAAGACGTCACGGTGCATTGTTGAATTCCAGCCTCCGGCGTATCTGTCCACCCGGGACCGGCGGTCACGTTAATTGCGGCTCGAGTTGCAGGTGGCAGTGAATCCAGGCGTTGCGACTGACGGCCGGACGCCAAGCGTGTAGCGTTGCCGATATTCATTAAGATGCCCGGCGGGGAACATCCGGCATGGAACTGAGGGAAATGCGGTTTGCGACAATTGTCGGAACCGAGGTGAAGGTTAAGGTCAACTCAGCCGCCGAGGCGAAAGCGGCGATCAAGGAACTGCGGCACAAGAAGAAGGAGGTCGGACTGTTGAAGCGGCGGGTGGCGGCGGAACTGAAGCGGGCCCGTACGCTTGAAGCCAAAGCCGAAAGAGCCGCAGCGCGCAGCCGGCGGCAAAAGGGTTTCTTCGCTGCGCTCGGGCGGCTGTCGTCGGCGTTTTCGGACGACGATCATTCCGAAGACGTCCAGCGGCTGGAAAAGGATCTCGGCCACACTCAGGAGATCCTGCATAATATCGACAGCTGCATCATTCAGCTGGAAGGCAAGCTTCTGACGTGAGGCGCCGGCGGGCGGACCCAATGCGATCTGAAATGATATCCCTTACCGTCAACGGCGAAGCGCGCACGACGCGAGCGGAAACGCTGGCCGACCTCATTGCGGGCGAGAATTTCGGCGAGACGCGGGTGGCCACTGCGCTCAACGGCGTGTTCGTACCGGTCCGCGCGCGGGCCAACCGGCGGCTTGAAGCGGGCGACCGCATCGAAATCCTGTCGGCACGCCAGGGCGGGTAAGACTTACTCGATATCCTCGACGACGGCGCCGGTGCCGCCCTTAATGCGGGCCGACAAAGTAGCTTGGATGAAGGGGTCGATGTCGCCGTCGAGTACGTCGTCGGGGGCTGTGGACTGCTCGCCGGTGCGCAGGTCTTTCACGAGCTGATAGGGCTGCAGGACGTACGAGCGTATCTGGTGGCCCCAGCCGATGTCGGTCTTGGCGGCCTGATCCGCAGACGCCTTCTCTTCGCGGCGCTTCAGTTCCCGCTCGTAAAGTTTGGCCTTCAATCGCTTGAAGGCGACGTCTCTATTCTGATGCTGGGACCGGTGCTCCTGGGCGAAAATCACGATGCCCGACGGCTTATGGACGAGGCGGACCGCCGATTCGGTGCGGTTGACGTGCTGGCCGCCGGCACCGGAGGAGCGGGCGAAGGAGATATCAACGTCGGATGGATTGATATCAACGTCAATCGAGTCATCGATGACGGGGAATACCTGCACTGAGGCGAAACTCGTGTGGCGGCGCGCGTTGGAGTCGTAGGGCGAGATGCGCACGAGGCGGTGGACGCCGCCTTCGGTCTTCAGCAAGCCGAACGCATTTTCACCTTCGATTTCCAGCGTTGCCGACTTAATGCCCGCTTCTTCGCCGAGGCTTTCGTCGATGAGCTTGACCTTGAAGCCACGGCGTTCGGCCCAGCGCATGTACATGCGCAAGAGCATCGACGCCCAATCCTGGCTTTCGGTCCCGCCGGCGCCGGCATGGACTTCGAGGTAAGTGTTCATGCCGTCGGCTTCGCCGGACAGCAAGGCTTCGACGCTGCGCTGCCGCACCTCATGGTCGAGTTTGGCCAACATTGATTCGGCTTCGGCAACAGTGGCGTCATCACCTTCCGCCTCGCCCATTTCAATGAGCGTGACGTTGTCGTCGAGTTCCTGCTGCATTCGCTTGAAGTTCGTCAGCGATTTTTCCAGTGCCTGGCGCTGGCGCATGACCTTTTGTGCTTCGGCGGGCTTCGACCAGATAGCCGGGTCTTCGGCTCGGCGATTGAGTTCGCCTAGGCGTTCTTCCGCTTGGTCCGGGTCAAAGATACCTCCTCAGAAGCGCGAGCGCTTCTTGGATGCTATCGACGAGTTTTTGCGCTTCAGCGCGCATGGGGCATGCCTTTCGGGAAACCTTCGGTGCGGAAGGAGGTTGGGAGCCACGCATATAGAGGCGCGTGCCGGTCATGTAAACGCCAGGCGGCCGCGATGGACCGTTACGCCGCGGGATAACTGCCGCCGGTGGGCTGCGTCACCAGCCGGGGGGGCGCGGCGGCGGGGGTGACGGTGCGTTGCCCGGCGGCGACGAGGTCGGCGCCCAGGCATCGGTCGTGGACGAATAGCCGCCCGTTGCCGATCCGCCCGCGGCTGTGGTGCCGGATGCCGGGGCCGCGGTGTCGCTGACCTGGAAGCCGATGATGGAATAGGCATCATCGGGCTCTTCTGTCGGCTTGAACGCTTCCATGATCGCTTGCGAGTCGCCGGGGGTGGCGCGCAGCCCCGTCTTGAGATTGACGCGCACGAGTTTCAGGCCGGGCGGAACACGGAACGGCGCGGCGGGTTCGTCGGCCAATGCGCGTTTGACGAAATCGCCGAAGATTGGGGCGGCGACGCCGCCGCCGGTGCGGCCCTTGCCCATCGGGCGGGGTGTATCGAAACCGACGAAGACGCCGACGACTAGGTCGGGCGTATAGCCGACGAACCAAGCATCACGTTCTTCGTTGGTGGTGCCCGTCTTGCCGGCGATGGGGCGGTTCAACGACTTCAGGACGGTGGCGGTCCCACGCTGTACGACGCCTTCCAGGATCGAGGTCATCTGGTAGGCGCTGTGGGGATCGATGATCTGCTTGCGGTCGTCGGGGATCTCGGGCTCGGGCTGATTGCTCCAGCCCTCGGCGGCGCAGCCGGTGCATTCGCGCGCATCATGTTTCCAGACCGAGCGGCCCCAGCGATCCTGGATACGATCGATGAGAGTAGCGCGCACTTGTTTGCCGCCGTTGGCGAGCATCGAATAGGCGGTCGCCATGCGCAGGAGTGTGGTTTCGCCGGCGCCGAGCGACATCGACAGCACGGGCAGGAGATCATCATAGATGCCGAAGCGTTTGGCGTATTCGGTGATGATCGGCATGCCGACATCTTGCGCGAGGCGAACGGTCATCTGGTTGCGCGATTTCTCGATGCCGACGCGAAGCGTCGTAGGGCCGAACGATTTTTCCTTGTCGTAGTTCTCCGGCTTCCAAATGTCCTGGCCGGGGCCCTGCTCGATTTCGATGGGGGCGTCGAGGATGATCGAGGTCGGCTTGTAGCCGTTATCAAGCGCGGCGGCATACACAAAGGGTTTGAACGAAGAGCCCGGCTGGCGCTTGGCCTGAATGACGCGATCGAATTGGCTCATGGCGAAGGAGAAGCCGCCCGCAACCGCGAGAACGCGGCCTGTGTGCGGGTCCATCGCGACAAGGCCGCCGGCCACTTCGGGGATCTGCATCAACGACCAGACGCCGTCGAGTTTGCGCGGGTCTTTCGGAGCGATATAGATGACGTCGCCGGGCGCGAGAATGTCGGTGATCGCCTTCGGCGTCGTCTTGGTTGCGGGCACCTTGGCCCACTTGACTTCGGCCAGCGTGATCTCGACGGCTTCGCGGTCTTTGGTGAGCGTGCCATCCTGCTGGCGCGAGGGGCGCAGGCCGACGACGGCTTTGTCCTTACCGGCGTCGAGCACGACGCCCAGACGCCAGGGGAGAATATCGGACGGGATGTCGATTGCGCCCAGCGGAACGCCCCAATCGCCGGAAATGTCAATCTTGGCGACGGGACCGCGCCAGCCCTGATCGCGGTCGTAGTTTACGAGGCCGTCGATCAGAGCGAGGCGGGCCATTTCCTGCAGCCGGGGATCGAGCGTGGTGCGCACGGACAGGCCGCCGGCATAGAGTTTTTCTTCGCCGTATTGGGCATGCAGCGAGCGGCGGACTTCCTCGGCGAAATACTCAGCTGCGAAGATGTGCGCGCCCGACTGCCGGAACTTCACTTCCAGTGGCTTGGCTTTAGCCGTTCCGGCCTCGTCTGACTTGATGAAGCCGTTCTCGGCCATCTGGTCGAGAATCCAGTTGCGGCGCTCAACGGCCTTCTGGCGGTTGCGAAAGGGATGATAGTTGTTTGGCGCCTTGGGCAGCGCGGCCAGGTAAGCCGCCTCCTCGAGCGAGAGATCCTTCAACTCCTTATTGAAATAGTTGAGCGAGGCGGCGGCGACGCCATAGGCGCCGATGCCGAGGTAGATCTCATTGAGATAGAGTTCGAGGATCTTGTCCTTCGGATAGGCGCGCTCGATGCGAATGGCGAGGATCGCTTCCTTGATCTTGCGGTCGAAGGTTCGGTCGCTGGTCAGGAGGAAATTCTTGGCCACCTGCTGGGTGATGGTGGAGGCGCCTTGAATGCTACCGCGGCCCGTCGCCTTGGTTTCGATATACTTGATCGCGGCGCGGGCGACGCCTTGCAGATCGATGCCGCCATGCTCGTAGAAGCGGGCATCTTCGGCAGATAGGAAGGCGGCGATGACGCGCTTCGGAATCGTATTGATCGGGACGAAGATGCGGCGCTCGCGGGCGTACTCGGCGATGAGTGAGCCATCGTGCGCGTGGATGCGCGTCATAACGGGCGGCTCATAACGCGCGAGGCTCTCGTAGTCCGGCAGATCCTTGGACGCTTCGAACAGCAGCCAACCGACGGCCGCCGACATACCCACAAACGCCACGACAAAAAGCCCGAAGCTCCAGCCAAGGAACGTCAGAAGAAGGCTCTTACGGCGCCGCTTTTTCTTGGGTGCGGCCGGGGGCGGATATACGGGAGGTCGCATGCGTTCCGAGATGGGCCCTTTGCGTTGTTCAAGGCTAACGCGCGGGCGATGGGGACACCAGATCCGGCACTCGAATGATCCGCCTCAATAGACGACATGCCGCATCGCAGCAATCCCAATTGGCCGGGTTGTCACCATAGCATGAATTGTGGCGTCACGTCGTCGGTGGCTGCGCTTACGGTGCATAGGTGATCCGTAACGCAGCAGGGTGAGTGGCGTCCGTGTTATCTGGGGGTGTCGGTGCGACGGGAGAAGTACGCATTGATGGCATTTACGATCGATGTCGCGACTTTGTCCTGCCAGTCGGACGACTGCATCTGACGGGATTCGTCCGGATTGCTCACATATCCCAGTTCGACGAGGACGGAGGGCGCGTGGGTTTGGCGCAAGACCTTAAAGGCAGCGGCGCGCTCGGGATCGCGGGATAGCGAGATCTTCGGCTTCAGCGACCGGACGAGGGTGCGGGAGAATTCAGCAGAGAAGTTGGCGGTTTCGCGCTTCATCAGGTCAATCAAGATGTTCTTCACGTCGTCGTTTTCTTCGCCCTTGGCAACATCAAGGCCGGCGATCAAATCCGATGCGTTCTCCTTTTCGGCGATGGCGCGGGCCTCGGCATCGGAGGCGCGCTCGGACAGCGTGTAGACGGTCGCCCCCTTGATGGATTGAGCGTAGGTCTGCTCGATGCTGTCGGCGTGGATCGAGATGAACAGATCGGCTTCGGCTTGGCGCGAAATCTTGAGGCGGTCGTTGAGTGAGATGAACACGTCGCGGGCGCGGGTCATCACGATCTCGTAGTTGCCAGTGGCTGCAAGTTGCGCCTGCACGCGCTTGGCCACGGTCAGCACCAGATTCTTTTCGAGAAGATTGCCCGCTCCAACGGCACCAGGATCGATGCCGCCATGGCCGGCATCGATTACGATAACCGGCTTGGAATCGGCTGTTTTCGGAGTTGCAGCGGTACGCGGTTCGGCGGCGGACGCGGCGGGTGAAGGTGCCTGTCTTCCCCCGCCAGTACCTTCGCCGAAGGCTGCGGTGTCGGTGGGACTGAGTTCGATGGTGAGGACCACGCCCGTGCCGGAACGGGCCTTGGTCATGGCGGCTTTGGCAATGGCGACGGGGCCTGTGGTGTCCAGCACCATGCGGGCTTTGCCCTCGTCAAATTGTCCATAACGAAAGGCGGAGACGAGACCGCGGGGGTCGCGGCCGGCGTCGGTGGGCAGCCTGAAGGCGACGCCGGGCAGATCGACGATCACTCGATAAGGATTGGCGAGCGTGTAGATTTCGGCCGTCACGCCACGTGAGAGGATTAGCTGAATGAGCGTGGTTTGCTGGTCGCCCAGCACATCGACGGCGGTCGCATCCGATAGGGCGGCGCGCGCGGCCGATTGGGTGGCGGCCGGCGGCGTCTTTTCGACGGTGGTTTGAGCCAGCAGGACGGCTGTGACCGGAGGTGCGGCCTGGGGCGAGACACGGGCCGGTTGAGTTGCAGCAGCTACGGCCATGCTCAAGCACAGAGCCGCGCCGGCTGCAACAGCGGCTGCGGTGCGGCGTGTGCCCGTTGGTGATCGCAAGCCCCCCGGCATCTTCGGCGCGTCGTCCCTTAGGAAACTTCTAGAAAAAGGTCAGAATCTGCCGCAGCTTAACAAATAATTTGCCGTTCCGCTCCAGGCTGGTGTCTGGTTTGGCGGCCAGTCGGCGGCGTGTGATGCGCTGAACACTCTTGTCACAAGGTCCGCGAACCCGTTACACTTCCTATGCGTTCTGTTTCTCCGCGCCTCGTCGGCGCCGATGGGTGACGCGCGCCAAACCTTAAGCCTTTGACCGGAGAGTGTTTTCCGGCGGCCAGGATTGGGCGGCGGCGTTGTCCGGACGGCTACACAATCAGACGGGTGTTCGCGCGGATCGGCGAAGAACTGGAAGAGTTCTCGAGCGGCGGCCCCCTCCGACTTCGGCTGGAGTGGTGCGAGACCCACGGTCCTCCAAAGTTTCTCGAACCGAAACGGCCGCGCCGCGACGGAACGGACGCGCTTGTCCATCGCCTGCGGCTCGCTCGGGGCCCAATGAAAGGGGGCCCCAGAGCCGCGCCCCTCGAAGGAGCCTGTCGCCACAAGCGACGCGTGGCCCCTCACCCTTGGAACCGCCAGTTGGTTTGCGTTTAGGCGCCCGCCCTGGCCAACGTGAACGTGAGAGAATGCGAATTTCGCGTGCAGTCATTCCGAAAGCCACGACGCTCGTCAGAGCCGATGGCGAGCGCCGCCCGGCTGGCCCAGCCGGAGAGCGCCTGCACGCCGCCATACCCCATCACCCGCTTTATCCATCAACCCCACCCAAATCGCGCGCCCTTGGCATCCCGGTGGCCGAACGAGGCTCAGAGCCTTCTACCGGCCCCATGCCCAGCCGGCGCGCGCAGGAACTTGCACAATGTCCAACAACAAGATGCTCATCGATGCGACGCATCCGGAGGAGACCCGGGTCGTCGTTCTGCGTGACGGCCGCGTAGAGGAATTCGACTACGAAAGCGCCGCCCGCAAGCTGTTGCGCGGCAACATCTATCTCGCAAAGGTGACGCGCGTTGAGCCGTCGCTGCAGGCGGCTTTCGTCGATTACGGCGGAAACCGGCACGGCTTCCTCGCCTTTAACGAAATCCATCCCGACTACTATCAGATCCCGATGGCCGACCGGCAGGCGCTTCTAGAAGAGGAAGCCGCTGCGGAAGCTGCCGAAGAGGCGGCCGCCGATGCCCATGCTGAACGGATGGCGCGGCGGCGGCAGCGGGGCGGCCCAGGCGGTGGACGCCGTTCCGGACCTGTGCCAGGTGGCGGCGAACAACCCTCGCTTGGCGGCGAACACGACGAGGGCCGTGAGCACGCAGCGCAGGATCACGATCATGGCGCTCACGATCATCACCGGGGCGAGGGCTCGCATCTCGACGATCATGACGACGGGCATGACGGCCCGCATGACGACGACGGGCACACAGTGCGTGCGCACGACGTGCACGGCGGCGACGATGTGATGTCGGAAGACCTGCCCGAACCGGAAGTGGTCGGCGGATTCGAACCTGCGCTCGACCAGGACGAGTCCGATCCCGGCGATCTGGAAGGCGACGATCTGGACGACGAGGCGGCCGACGACGGCGCGGCTTTGGATGCGCCGGCGCCAATCGGGCTCGTTGAGAACGAGACGGTTGAAATTGTCGCTTCGCCCCCTGCCGAGCCGGAGACGGTTGAGCAAACGGGCTCCGAAGATGCGCTGGAGGAGCTTCCCTCCCGTCCGCGCCGGCGTCCGCGGTCGTACAAGATCCAGGAAGTCATCAAGCGGCGCCAGGTGATCCTGGTTCAGGTCGTCAAGGAAGAGCGCGGCAACAAGGGCGCGGCGCTGACCACCTATCTGTCGCTGGCCGGCCGCTACACCGTTCTGATGCCGAATACGGCGCGGGGCGGCGGAATCAGCCGCAAGATCACCAACCCGCAGGACCGCAAGCGCCTGAAGGCGATCGCGGCGGAGCTCGACGTGCCGGAGGGCATGGGCCTTATCATCCGCACGGCCGGCGCTGCGCGCACGCAGCAGGAAATCAAGCGCGACTACGAATACCTGTTGCGGCTGTGGGAAAGCGTGCGCGATCTGACCCTGCAGTCGACGGCGCCGAGCCTCGTCTACGAAGAAGGCAACCTGATCAAGCGGTCGATCCGCGACCTTTATAACAAGGACGTGGAAGAGGTGATCGTGGCCGGTGACGTGGCGCACGGCGAAGCGCGCGACTTCATGCGCATGCTGATGCCGAGCCATGCCAAGAACGTGCTGCTTCATTCTTCGGCGGAACCGCTGTTTAACAAATACGGTATCGAACGGCAGCTGAATGCCATGTTCAGCCCGTTCGTGACGCTGAAGTCGGGCGGATATCTCGTCATCAACCAGACGGAAGCACTCGTTGCCATTGACGTGAACTCGGGCAAGTCGACTCGGGAATTCTCCATCGAGGAGACCGCTTATAATACGAACCTCGAAGCGGCTGACGAGATCGCGCGGCAATTGAAGCTGCGCGACTTGGCCGGCCTCATCGTCATCGACTTCATCGACATGGAGGAGAAGCGCAACAACCGCTCCGTAGAGCGGCGTCTCAAGGACGCGCTGCGCTTCGACCGGGCCCGCATTCAGCTGGGGCGGATCTCGCACTTCGGCCTCATGGAAATGTCGCGTCAGCGGTTGCGCACGGGCGTGCTGGAAGGATCGACGTCGCAGTGCCCGCATTGCCAGGGCACCGGCATCATCCGCTCGACCGAGAGCGTCGCGCTTGCCGTGCTGCGCGGCATAGAGGATGGGCTGATGGGCGGGCATCCCTCATCGATCATTGCTACGACCACGGCGCAGGTGGCGCTCTATATCTTGAACAACAAGCGCAAGTTCATCACCGAACTGGAAGCGCACCACGGCATCTCGATCACCGTCCAGGCCAGCGACAAGCTGCAGGGCGCCAATTTCACCATCGAGAAGACACAGGCGCGGACCGATGTTGCTCCACGCCGCGCCGAACGGACCGCGGTCAACATGGACTGGGGCTTTGACGGCGAAGACGACGGCGCGCGCGTCGAGGGCGAGGATGAACGTCCAGCACCGTCCGACGGCGTCCGCTTCATCGGTGAAGGCGACGATGAGGAAGCCGAAAGCCCGCGTCCGCGGGCCCGCGAGGGACGCGGCGGGCGCGAAGGACGTGGCGAGGGCCGGGGCGAAGGCCGCAGCGAAAGCCGTGAGGCGCGGGACGGTGAAGAAGGCGGACGTGGCCGCCGTCGGCGCCGTCGCCGGGGCCGCCGCGGCGGCGAACGAAACGGACGTGGCGAGGAGCGCGGTGAGGATCG
>VYKW01000056.1_pt1 | contig 47338 bp, 42 predicted proteins | sample 5114451 | NCBI WGS metagenome assembly VYKW01 (sample SAMN12291784, study PRJNA351875) | freshwater metagenome | isolation source: freshwater lake | place: USA: Michigan, Gull Lake | collected 2013-08-08
TCCCTGCCGGCAGCGGTCCCCCAGGCTGACTGACCCAGCTGGCACTCCGTTCCGCTCCCCTTCCGCAAACAGGATCCCAGCTCGAGCCTGTTCCCTGCCGAATGCGGTGGGATGAGGGGGAGGATAGGGGAGGGGCGATGGGCGGGGATACAGGGGGCATCCTTGTTTGCGACAGTCATCCTCGGCGGAGCGCGCGTTGGCTCACGTGCGCCGGGGTTCCAGCGTGATGTGTGCGCGTCTGCGCTCCAATGTCATTGGCTGTCGCGTGGTGCGGTGTCTTCGACCGAGTCATGCGCTGGATCGCCGAACGCTGTCGCCGCTTTTAAGCGTTGGAGGGTGACAAGGGGGGAGCGCCAGGTGGCCGGCTTATGCGGCGTAGCTTTGTGACCGGCGATGTGACGTCCGCTCTGCCGTCAAAAACGGCCAATGGCGCAGAGGAAGCTATGGGCCCTAAGTGCCATTGGCCAGAGGCCGATCATCAGGCTGGCTGTGCTCCCCGCGCATCAAAATCAACACCGGCCGCCATGAGAAATGTTGCGGCGCATGCCGTTCGACGCGGCATTCGCGACTTGCGACCGCTTACGGACCTATCGTGTCATGTGGAAATCGTAAGCGAAACCTGCGCGCTTCACTCAACTCGGACGTCAGAAGCGGGTCTGCAGCCGCACTGCGGTCAGCACCGCATCGTCCAGGTCGTCCCGGCCGGTGTCTATCCATTGGATGTCACCGGTAAGGCGCAGCCTGGGTGTGATGAAGTAATTGTAAAACGCTTCGACGCCCTGCTCGTCAGCGAGCTGCAGACCGGCAACGCCGACACCGTCGATTAATTCGTCGCTCAGTGCGTAGTAAAAATAAGCGATTCCCCACCGGTCGGACTGCCGTCCGGGAATCGGACTGTTGCCGCCAATGCCTGCCAGGAAGTGCCCTTCAACTGGATTAGGATTTCCGTCCGAGATCGCAGCCTCCGCAAAGAAGCCCCAACCCACGGCCGGGTTACTCGGATCCTGGTACAGGTACTGCTGCACGCTGGCGCTGAGATACCAGTACCCCTCCTTCGTCAACGCGCCCTCCGCCGGCCCTGCTTGACCTGGCGGCAGAATGAGCTGCGGAAGATTAGCCAGATTGAAGCCGTCGAGCGAACTATAGACGCCGCGCAGGCCATAGTATCCGGAAAGGCCGCCGATCTTCGTTGGCACCGTGATTGACAAGCTCGTCGTCGTGCCCTCTTCGAACGGGTTCTCGACGACATCCCAGTCCTGCGCGTTACGCGGGTCATAGACCATGAGCGTGAAGATGGCAGGCTCCGTCTTCAGCGTGCCGATCGCGCCGACGATGTACGGCGGCGTCACACCACTAATGGGCGCCGCAAGCGCCGTGTTCATGAACGTGTCAAGACCGCCGCCGCCCATGAGCGGCGTTTTAGCGGCCGCATCAAGCATATTGAACTTGCCTACGCTGACGGATAGTTGCTCGCTGAATGCCTGAGTGACGATGATTGAGGTATCGCGCTCGTAGCCGCCCAGCCTCGGAAAGCCGTGCGCCGTATTTACCGGAAACAGCGACCCGTCGCCTTGATTGTTGGCGTCTTCGCCGTAGAGCCACTCCTGGTGAACGTTGACATAAAGGCCCTTCCAAAGGCCGAGCTTCTCGCCGTCAAACGTGACAATGAGATCGCCCTTACCGCCGTATTGCCAGCCCCTGTCTCCCTCACCCGCGACGACGCCCTGATAGAATTGCGTCAGCCACGCATCAACGATTATGCCACGCTCACGAAGTTCTGCCTTCGGGCCGCCGGGTCCGTCGAGCAGCGCAGGCCGGTCCCAGTCAATGGCATGGGCCGTCCACGGGAAAGACCCGATGGTGATGCCGACAATCATCCAGATGCTGACGCGCAGCAGTGTCATCTTCAGATCGTTTCCCATAAAGCGGCGGGATCAAACTCGAACAATTCGCGAAGATCTGGAAGAGCACGATTCTGATTTTCAGCGTTAAGTGTTCGCCTCGCCACAAGCACGAAGGCTATTGATTGCGAGCGAAATCGCGGGCTACATAATCGTTATGGACGATTTAACTCCATCTATGCCGTAGACAAATCATCCGGTGTAAACATGTCAATGCGTTGCGCGATTAAGTCCCTGCCAATTGTGATTGCTGCTCAGCTTTTTTCGCAAACAGCCCTCGCCGATACAGCCGACAAAATCTGGCTTGGTGGTCCTATTCTCACAATGAACGACGCGAGCATGCGCGCCGAAGCCGTCGCGGTAAAGGACGGGAAAATCCTCGCCGTCGGCAGAAAAGATGACGTTCTGAAGACAAAGGGCGACAAGACCAAGGTGATCGATCTCGGCGGCCGCGCGCTGATCCCCGGCTTCGTCGACGCTCATGGCCACGCGATGATGGGTGGTCTACAGGCCCTCGCCGCCAACATGCTGGCTCCTCCTGACGGAGAGATAACCGACATCGCGAGCCTGCTTCAGACCCTCAAAGACTGGACCGATGCCAACAAAGATATCGTGAGCAAGGCGAAGCTTGTCCTCGGCTTCGGGTACGATCAATCGCAACTCAAGGAATTGCGCGCGCCCACGAAAGAAGAGCTCGACACGGTTTCGACCGAGTTTCCGGTCGTCGTCGTCCATCAATCGGGGCACTTCGGTGCTTTAAATTCCAAGGCTCTCGAAATTGCCGGCTACACGTCAGAATCGAAAGATCCCCAAGGCGGTGTCATCCAGCGTAAGCCGGGAACGACCGAGCCGAATGGTGTCCTGGAGGAAACGGCTTGGATCACCGTGCTTCCGAAGCTCCTCGGCAACATCGGACCGGCTGGAATGCGCGTTCTTGCCGAAGCTGGCGCGGACATGTGGGCCTCTTATGGGTACACGACCGCACAGGAAGGTCGGTCCAACCAGGGTCTCGACACCGTCTGGAAAGCGGTTGCAGGTGAGGGCAAGCTCAAGATCGACGTTGTGAGCTACCCGGACGTGCTGCTGGGCCGCGATCACATCAAGGACAACGTCAGCGCGGACTATAAAAACGGTTTCCGCGTTGGTGGCGCCAAACTTACTATCGATGGCTCGCCCCAAGGCTTCACCGCTTGGCGCGACCGGCCCTATTACGCCCCTGTGGGCAACTTCCCGAAAGGCTACCTCGGCTATCCGGCAGCCAACGGTGAGCAGGTGATCAGCGCGATCGATTGGGCCTACGAGAACAAAATCCAGATTCTTACCCACGTATCGGGTGAAGCCGCCGGCGATCTCATGATCACCGCGCTACGACTTGCCGAGTATAAACATGGTGCAGGCGACCGCCGTCCGGTTCTCATTCATGGCCACTTTCAACGGGAGGATCAGGTCGACTCGATGGTTCGACTTGGTGTTTTCCCATCTCTCTTCCCCATGCACACGTTCTATTGGGGCGATTGGCATCGCGACCACACGGTGGGCCCTGAACTTGCGCAGAACATTTCACCCACCGCCTGGTATGTGAAGCGTGGATCGATGTTCTCTTCACACCACGATGCGCCTGTTGCGTTCCCCGACAGCATGCGCATTCTCGATGCCACGGTGACGCGCCGTTCGCGCAGCGGCGATATCATCGGTCCGCTGCAGCGCGTCGATGTCATCACCGCCTTGAAGGCTTTGACCTTGTGGCCCGCCTATCAGCACTTCGAGGACAAGACCAAAGGCTCGATCGAACCCGGTAAACTCGCCGACTTCGTCGTCCTGTCTGCCGATCCAACCGCCGTCGAGCCCGACAACCTTGATCAACTCACCGTCGCGGAGACGATCAAGAAGGGCAGTACCATCTATGTGCGCGGACAGAAGCGCACTGAACTGTTGCGTCCCCGCGATTTCGTGAACACTGGCCTCTACGAGATGCTGAAGCAGGTGTTTGTCAGCCAGCGGGTTCGACATCTGCCGGCGAACTACCGCACGCCTATGGCGGTCGCCTCCATCGCGGCGACATATGAGGACTGCTTCGGTTCAATCATGCTTGTGGAGATGATGGGCGGACAATCGTCCTTTGACGAGATGGCGGCTCAATAGGTTCGACACCCGGCCCGACGCTTCCTTCGGTTCGCTGAAGGTTTGCAGGACGAGGTGGGCCACCGATGCATCATCGGTGGTCCTTGCGCGATATTGACCGCTCCTGGCCCTCAGCTGACTCGCGGTCTCCGCAAGTCGAAGTTGGTAGCCGGATGACAAGCAGTCATGAGGGGGGGCGACATGCTCGTTGCTGAGGGAAAAGCGGACTTATTGAGTGTTGTTACGAAGCTCAATTTTGAGCCGGAGCAGACGCTTTCTTGCAGGGCTATTCGAAGACAGCGAGGTAGCATTATGACTTCATTCGCACGACGGGAGGCGGCCGCTATTTGCCAGAGATCGCCGCCTGCTCTGGGCCGTAGAGTCTAAGTACCGTGTAGAACGGGGCTTTCGGCGCAGGCAACCCGTTCTTGCGCTGATTTGGGTTCTTCGGTTCGCTGCTCTGTATGTAAATGGTCAAAGACCGGTCCTGCGCGACATCAACTCCGCGGTTCCGATTGCTGATGACATCACCCGTTTTGGGTGGCGTCAGGTACCCTTCACGCGCAGCACCTTGGCCATCTGGACAAGGTAGGTGAAGCCTGCCTCCGTTAGCGGAGCCAAGTCTTCGGCTGCCTGTCTCGTTGCGATCAGGTATCCATCAGCGGTACGCTCAATCCATCCGATTTCGATCAGTTCGTTGATTTTTCTGCGCACGCTCTCGCGCGCTAAGCCTGTGTAATCCGCGATCGACTGATAATTGATGGCTTCCGGTTCAAGCTGTAGATCAGGTCCGTCGAACAGGTTTTCATAAGTTAAATCTTTTGGCACCTTGCTCACTGAAAGCGTGCGATCGCCGACTACAGCCATGAGCAGAAGAAGATCGAGATCTCCCCTAAAGCTTTTCCTACACAAGATCAGATAGCGAGCAAACGCCGCGACGTGACCGGGCCAGATGCGGCCGAAGTTCTCTTTAATGTAGCTCTCGGTGATCGTGGACATCGTCGTTTCCGCTCTGACGCCCAAATTGGGCGATAACGATCTATACACCGATCAGAAGGGCGCGCTAGTTTCAAACGAGATCGGTTGGGGGACCTGTTGATGAAGGCGCTCTTGTTAATCGGCGGCTTCGCAGTCATGGCCGCGACGGCACCTCCCGTGTCTGCTCAAGCCGGCAGTGAAAGTGCTCCCGGCGTTAATCCGAAGGACAACATCACCAAGGTCGAGTTGCTCTACAAGTTCGACCGCTTAGACAATGGCGGCGGCATCAACAGCCTAACCTACAAGTACGACAAGGCCCTGGATGCCAACTGGGGCTTTAATGTTGAAATGCCTTTCATTGTCTTCGATGCGGCTGGTTTGGAAGATGCCGGGCTTGGAGACATCCAGGCCCGTGTTCGATATGTGAAATCCGTTGGTCAGATCTCCTATCTGGCCGGTGCGGAAGTGGTCGCTGCGACAGCAAGTGACGATGTCCTCGGCCTGGGCAAATGGATGCTCAATCCGGTTGCGGGTCTCGTCTATGCGTTCTCAAAAACGACCTTTGCATTTGTTGGCTACAAGCATTTCTTCTCGGTCGCCGGAGACAATGATCGCCTCGATGTCAACGACAGTCAGCCGCGACTTATACTTGGGTACACGGATCCAGCTGGCTGGTGGCTGCTCAGTGATACGAAGTACACGAAAAGCTGGGAGGGAAACGAGCTCGAATTCATCGACACCGAGGTTGAGCTTGGCCAAATGGTAGATCGCGGGACCGGCATGTGGATCCGCGCGGGGACCGGGCTCCTCGATAGTCCGAAGGAGTTCAGTATCAATCTTGGCATCCGCAATATCTTTTGAAATGCGGAGTTGATCTCGTGAGCCATTTTAGACTTTGGCGCTCACTCGGTATCCTGGCAATCATGGCGGCAATCGCCGCGTCTAATCCAGCGCGGGCTCAAACGGGTGGGCCCGATCCTTCGACAGTTTCTATGATCACCGGCTTGACTATTAAAACAGGCCTCGAAGCGGGCGGTCAGGTGGTTTGGGAGAAGGACCCGTTCTGGAACCTCTCCGCTACATTTGCTCCGACCGTCGACTACGATCCAGAGCGGCACTGGTGGGAGGGCTACGTCAAACCCTCACTACGCGCTGACTATGCCCTGAACGGTACGGCGACCATCTACAGCGGCGTGAGCGCTATAGGAGCATACACCTGGCTCGAAGATGTCTTCCTCGAAGGTAATACAGGCGCAGTCCTGCCAGAGGACTATTATGGTGGGCTGAAACTGGGCGATAAGAGCGGACCTGCAAGCTTGGATATCTCTGCGGGTGCGCAGCAGTACAAGATCGGCTCGGGCATGATCATCGCCACGGGAGGAGGTAACGGCTTCGAACGCGGAGCGATGATCTTTAGCCCTCGTAGAGCTTGGGAGATGACTGCACTCGTCCAGGCGGCCTCCGGTAACGTGTCATTCGACGCTTTCTACCTCAATCCGAACGAACTTGATTCCAACGACACCAGAACCGAGCTGGCGGGCGGCAAACTTGAAATTGCCCTTGGAAAAAATGAGAGTCTCGGGGTCGCGGTAGGCAAAATTCTTCATTCGGAAGCGCCTTACATCCAAGCTGCTCCCGGTGGAATCGGCCCTCCGTCGATTGTGTTGGACGGCCGGAACGGAATGGAGATCGTGCATGCGTACACCAAGTTCAATCCGCTCCGTTCCGAGTTGCCGGGTTTCTGGGTGGGTGCAGAAGGTGTGTACGAGCGAAACGACAGGATACAGTTGGAAGCGTGGGCTGGCCGCTTCGAGGTCGGCAACGCGTTTGTGACGCTGCCGTGGACACCCGTTCTGTCATATGCCTACCAGACGTTTTCGGGCGACGATCCAGACACGGCTGCGTTGGAGAGGTTTGATCCGCTGTTCTACGACGGCGCCCACGGAACTTGGGCAACAGGGGGCAATGCCTCTCTCACCCTTATCAACACCAACATCAATGCTCATCGTCTGTCTCTAGTGCTCACGCCCACCCAACAGGATGTCCTGACGTTTCGATATTGGCACATTCGGGCCAACGAGCTGGATAGTCCACTTCAGTTCGGACAAGCAACCCGCCTCGTCTTTAACAGCGGTGTTCCGACGCTTGCGACCGGCGTGCCGGACGCGCACCTCTCGGACGATTTTCTCGCCGAGTACACCCGGATCGTCTCCAAGAACATTTTTGTAACTTCAGGCTTCGCGGCTTCGTTTCCTGGAAGGAGCATCGAAGACATCACGAACGGTGACGCAAAGGACTGGTTCGGCGCCTATGGCAACATCGTGTTTATGTACTGACAAAGGCCACGAGTTCGCTCAACCGCATTTCATCCGCCGCGTCTCATGATTGGTTCTGTCGTCAACCGCCAAACCTCGCAGGTCGTCTATGTGGTTACAAAACTTCAGCCTTGCAGTCGTCTTGGCTTTGACCGTTACCAAGGCGGTTGCCGAACCGCCGCCGCGCATCGAGGACTTCCGCTCGACGTTGTCTCGGGCTGAGCTTGAGGATGCGCACGCAGCGCGCACTAGGTCATTGGCCAGTGAGGCTTACCTCTGGGGACTGCCCGCGTTCTTGCACTTCCGCCAGACGACCGAGATCAAGCATGCACGCCGCATGATGGCGCCTGATGAGGAACCATTTGGTGGCTGGGTGCTGCTGCGGGACCTTGCAACCCCGCAAGACAAAAACAATGTCATGCCGAACGTGGACACGCTCTATGGCGCCTCCTATCTACTGCTGGACAAACAAGGTCCTGCTGTCGTTTCTGTGCCGGCCGTGAAAAACCGGTACTACTCGGTAGCGTTCCACGACGCTTATTTCAATACCTTCGCCGTCGTGGGGACGCGAACCACGAATGGCGATGCCGCGACGGTGCTGATCTTGCCGCCAGACTGGAAGGCTGCCGTTCCTCAAGGCTTCACGAACGTCGTACGGGCCCCGACGAACAGCGTCGCAGTCTTTCAAAGAATCTTCACCCGTGACGAAGCTGATGTTCCGGCTGTCCGCAAGATTCAGAACGAAATTCGGCTAAGTTCATTGGCCCGTTGGCAGTCAGGAGAATTGGGCTTCGCAAAAGTCGAAACGCCTGAGTTTGACGCCGTCGTACCCATCCGTGAGACGCGCGACCCATTCGCATTTTTTGAAATCGTCAACCGGCATACGTGCAGCAATCGCCCAGCAAGTGACTATCTAGCGCTGGTCACGGCATTCGAGCAGGTCGGACTTGGACCATGCGCCTCGCTACCGTCTGTGGACCGGTTGCGGGCCGCTATCGGGTATGGGGCCGCCGAGGCCCGGCTCGCTCTCGACGCTGCCATCGCGACGCGAGCCGTCCGTAACGGGTGGATTGTTCCCGACAAGGCGACCGGCCGGGCAAGCCCGGACTACCTGAACCGGGCCGTCGTGCAAATCACCCAGATCGCTTCTTTTTCGTCCGATGAAGCCATGTATTTTGTTGGTCGATCGGACGAGCGAGGTTTGCCCCTTCATGGACAATCAACCTACACGCTGACATTCGCATCGGATGAATTGCCTCCGGTCGATCCCCGCGCGTTTTGGTCCGTGACGATGTACGACGCGGCAACCAATCTTCTCGTTCAAAATCCCATCCAGCGCTACATTCTGCGCCCGACCACTCCGGGTCTCGAAAAGAGCCCCGACGGATCGCTCACACTTTACTTTTCGAATGAGCTGCCCGGCGCAGCTCCAAGGGGCAATTGGTTGCCGGCACCAGTGGGAGAATTCATAGTCGTCCTTCGCACCTACCTGCCGAGCGAGGCGATACAGACTGGAAGCTGGTTTCCGCCAGGTATTAAGCTCATGAGATGAGGCAGGGCCTTCCGTCTAAGAGCAGGGAAAGTCCGCTCCTGGCCCTCTTCGAAGTTTCGCTGCAGCGCGGCATGAGGGTCGGTCTTGGGGTCATCGCGCCGGCGTTCTCTCGTCGCGCCGTCCAAGGTCGGAAGCGGAGGTACTCCGGTCATCAGTTAAACGCTGCTCAAGCCTCCATCTGAGCCAAAGCAATCCTTCACCACACGGGTGACAGCGTCACCTGAAGGGCAGACTCAAGACGTCGTACCATCGAATTGCAATACCACTCGGCTGAACTTACAGCGAAGCTGTCAGTTGATGGCAACACGCCGACCTGCTGTCATCGGACATCTGGGCGAGCACTGGCTCAGTCGCTGCTTACCTTTTGCCAGCTACCGTCCGGATCAAACAACTTGATGCGCGCGGCCGCTTCAGTTGTGCCGGGACCAAGATCCTTCTGAAACACTTCACCGTCCTGGTTGACGATGAGCGTCATGACGCCGGAGTTGCCATAGTCCATTGGCACGGCAATCAGGGCAAATCCACCAATCATGCGGTCGTTCACAATGTAGTCCCGTGGACCGTCTGCTGCGTTCTTACCTTGGCCATAGAGCATCCGATACAGATAGCCGTGATAAGCGCGCTGGCCATCGCTTCGCTTGGAATTGCCAGCATAGCCTTCGCGTTGTGCACTTGCGATCAGCGGTCCAATCGGGCTCTCGGGCTCGCCTTCGGTCACCTCCCAGTAAAGTCCGTCCTTGCGGCCCTCGCGGCTCATCAGGCGGCGGGCGTATTGAATCCCCTTTCCGTCGCGAGGTTGCTCGGCATACTCGCGCTGGGCGGCCACGTACGTCCGCATCACCTCGATGGCGGCGAGTTCATTCTCACCAATGCGCCTGGTGAGAATTTCATCAAGTCCGGCGTCGGCATCCCACTGCCAAGTCTCGCCTGACTTTACGACCGGGATGGGGAATGGGTATTCTTCTTTGCCGATGACCAGTTTCACGCGGTCATTGCCTTCTGCTTGCAGCGAATGTCCCTCCTCGAACGACGAAAGAAAGCGGGCCCGTCGGGCCTCGTCGTCAATTGGGTCACCGGAAGTTGCCAACTCACGCCCCGCGGGACCAAGTATCTTTACAAGAGCGTCTTCTGGTTGCGCGGACTTAACCGCCTCAATGAGCCCTGCGACCGCCGCTTCCGGAGAGCCAAAAGTCGCGGGCGTCTGACCGAGTGCCGGCTGGACAAGCACAATGGCCAGAGAGAGAAAAGCAGCAGCTATGCGCCGAATTGAGTGCAGATTGATCGCCATGAGTTGAACTCCTTTGCAAGGACTGAATGCGCAAGAAACGTGACGCGCGCAATCACCTGCGCCGTCCGCCTCCTGCCGCCCGTCCTCCGCCGCCACCGCGCGCTTTGGGATGTGCGCGTGCAGCTGCCCTGCTGGCACCACCGCGGTCGATGTGCTTTTGCACCTGAGCTTTGGGCTTCACGTCGAGTGCCTTCGCTGTTGGTCTCGATGCAGGCTTCTTAATTTCCTTCGAGTCGATCGCCGGTCTGACATCCTTCGTCTTGGGGCGATCCTTTGTCTTTTCCGGCTTGCGGTCAGGCAGCTTGTCCTTCACCTGGCCACCTCGATCGCCGGCGATATCCTTTACTTTGTCCCGGTCGATGTCCTTGGCCTTGTCTTTGATTTTCCCGCCCGACGTGTCGCCCAGCTTGTCCTTGACGCGATCGACGTCGCGCGTTTTGTCCAGCTTGTCTTTATCGTAGCCGCTGAAATCCTTGTTCTTGTCGCGAACCTTGCTGTCTTTGGCAAACTTGTCGCGAGTGACCTTGTCGCGGTAAGGCACGGGACCGCGATGCGCTGGGTTGTGTTGCCAGACGTTGTTATTGATCTGGGGCCTGTTGATATTGATGTTGTTATAGCGGTTGATGTCGATATCGATGTTGCCGCGATACCAATTGCAGCGATTCCAGCCCCAGATGTCATTGGCTATGGCAAAGCCAGCACCCCAGAAGAGCCCGTTGACGAAGCTCGCACCGGGATACCAATTCCAGTAGTAGGGCGGGTAGGCTGGATACCACCATGTGCCGTAAACGACGGTCGGCTGATAGACGGGGACGTAGACGTACTCGGGCCGGGCCGGTTCAATGACGATGTACTCGACCCTTGTATCCGGGTTCGTTTGCTTCTTGACGGTCTGCTGCTTGTTGCTCTTGAGGTTGCCGGCCGCATCGGCCTTCTGCCGTAGATATTGCACGCGTGCGAATACGTCCGCCTCTTGTGCGAGGAACGCGTCGCCGAGGCTCTGTGTCCACTCGAGTTGATCACTCATGAGGTTGAGAACTTCGGGGAAAAGCGTCAGCGCCTTGATGCTTGGATCCCACGGCTTGGTCTCAAGCGCCTTCGTCAGCGCACCGTCCTTGAGCTTCTTGTTTGCAGACTCCATTCGCCAGCGCGCGGCCTGGACAACATCGAGTGGATATGTGGCTGCCATCAGCACGTTTGCCAGAACTTCGTCTGGATAAAGCGCAACCGGTGCCAGCATCTGGTCCAGCTGTTCGGTGGTAAATGTCTTTTGCGTGGCCTCCTGGCCATACGCTGGCGGCAACCACTGACCGGGTACCAACCAGGCCATGCAGAGACAAAATGCCAAAAGGCAACGACGCGCCACGACTTCCTCCGGATATTGAATTTCGTTGTTTGACGGAAGCTATTTGCTCACGTTTTCCCTTCCCTGAAGGGTGTTGAACGCATTTCGTGTGAAGCGAGTGGGAGCTCACCCCGATGATGAGACCGCAAGAAACATTATGTAAGGTTACCTGCCCAGCGTCCAATGTTACCTTTAAAAGCGTACGCTCATTCCTAAAACTGGACCGTGCTGGACCGTATCCATCTCGTACCGGCGCACGCCGGAACCCTGACTGTAATCGACCGCTAATGCGCGATAGCCGACGAAGCCGTCGAGCGCGTAGCCATTTACATCGCAGATTTTGGCATTGTAGGTCGCGAGAACGTGCCACGAGAATTCGCTGCCGACGCCGAAGCCTCCAATATCACCGCGCAAGAGCACGGACTGGCCCGGTGCCACACCGTATCCCAACCGCGCACCGACGATAGGGTCGACCCAATCGACTTGGCCCGATCTGGCCGCGGCAGCTAAAGGAATGCCGGCAGCCAACGTCGCAGCGATCTCGACATCTTGCCGCCAATAGCGCGCACCAGCAAGTAGATCCAGATTGATAACGCCAGGCGCGCCGACATCTCCATCAGTGTAGACAGTGTACGCCGCTCCAAACTCCATGGTCAGCTGAGTGTAATCAACCTCGGCCGACGCACCCAGTCCCAAGGGACCGTTTGACCGGAAGCCTGCGCTGCCTTCAAGCGCAGTCCAGATTGTATCGTTGAAGAGCGTCAGTCGCCCGTTCTTCAGCTCCGCATAGCTCATCCACACGGGCAGCGTGGACCAATCGAGCGCCTCCAGAACGTCTCCGGGATTCACATCGACGTCCAGATTGCGATTGGCGATCCCAAGATCACCTGAAATCCAAGGAAGCCAGCTGTATGTGGTCAATGAGAACTGCCAGCCGCTCTCCCCGCCAACGGCCGGACTCGTTAGGCCAACCGTGCAGGCCAACACTGCGGTGGCGAGGAAAGGGCGCTTTGCGGAGGCGGCCATTAGGACTTATCCAGATCATTTGGGCTGAATAGGATGCAAAAAACGCTAGCACCACGCCCTGAACTGAATTGGCTACTTCTTACCGAATTAAATTGATATCTGTGGGAATGTGGCCTGTCGGCACCATAAGTTCCATACACGTCCTATTGCGCAGGATGAATTGGCGATGTTGCATTTTTTGACGACCTACGCCGTTCCGATGAACCTCGCTATCCTAATGCTTGTCGCCGGAACGGAAATTCGCCGCTCCGATCTCAAAGAGATCCGTCTACTGAAACCAGCCATAGTGGGGTCAGTGGGACAGCTGTTGTTTCTGCCTTTGATCGCGGCCGCGATCGTCACCGTTGTCGATTTCCATCCTGTCGTAGCCGCTGGCGTCGTGATTCTCGCCCTCTGCCCCGGGGGCGGCATCTCCAATGCCTACTGCTATTTCGCCAAGTGTAGCGTGCTGCTTTCAGCGCTGATGACCGCGGTAGGAAGTGTCTTCTGCCTCGTCACCATCCCAGCCTTCATCGTCGCGAACCCGGTGCTGTTGGGTTTTGAAGGGCGGCTTGTCCCGGTCCCTGCCGCTACGATTGTCCAACACCTGATTGCCTACATGATCGTTCCGCTGGCGATTGGCGCCGTGGCTCGAGAGCTTGCCCCCCATGCCGTTGAGCGTAGCCGCAGCATGCTTCGCATCCTGTTGCTCGGACTGATTGCATTCATTCTCGCGACCGCACTCGCAACCGTCGCATCGCAGGTCCCTCACCTGCTGTTCGACATCGTGGCGGCAGCAGGTCTCTTCATCTTGCTGGCGATGGCCTTTGGTGCCGTGCTAGGCATCAAAATGAGCGAAGAAGAGCGCCATGTAACCACGATCGAGAGCGGCGTTCGAAACATCGCCCTGGCGCTCACGCTGGGAACGCTAACCATGGATGAGGATGACTTCTCGGCACTCGCTGCCTTTTTGACAGGTTATTTGGCCGTTGAAATCGCAATCATGCTGCCGTATGCGGCGGTTGTTGCCCGCCGCCGCGCTCCGCCAGGGGCTACTGTTCGTCCTTGAATGCTTCCAGAGCCGACCGGTTCACAATCCGCATTTTTCGGTAATTTGTCTCGATCGCGCCGGCGTCCTCAAGTTCCTGAAGACACCGCCTGATCGTCGGTCGTGTGACGCCGAGAAGCTTTGCGAGTTCGTCCTGCGTGATTGCGGCATCGCCTTGTGAATCTGCAAGGCCCAGCAGCCGTCGGCAGGCCCGGGCGCGCACGGTGAGAGCGAGCGCCTCAGCGAGTTGAGAGACGGCCACGCGCAGATTGCTCATGCTCAGCTGGTAAAAGGAGCGCCACTGCTCCGGCCTATTGGCAAGCAGGATTCGAATTGCGGAACTGGGCAGATGGAGCAGCCGGGTTTCAGCCGCAGCCATGACGGTCACAAGGCGCGGTTCCGATGATAGCTCGGCAGCATCGCCGATCCAGAACCCGATCTCGGCTCTGTGGACAATGACGGGTTCGTCGGCCACCAGCGGAAACGTGATCTGTAAACCGCCTTCGGCCAGTCCGTATGCACCGTCAGACTTGTCGCCCGCGTGATAGACGAATTGCCCCGCCTCGTATCGCCTCCATCTTCCCACGTTCCGTGCCCACTCTCTAAAATCCTCCGGTTGACCGGCTAGCCAACCAATTTTGTCGAGTGGTCGAAGATCAATTCCTGGCATCCAAATGGCTCTTTTTTTACATTCTTTGATCAGGTGGTAGTGATAGCCAAACGGCGGCCGCCGTCATGATTTCGATTGGGCGCGCTCGATTCTATTCACCGCTGTTCGACCCCTGCTCTATTCAAGGATCGGCAACAAGGCACTTTGTCTATATGGTTCAATAATAGTGGACCGGGGTCTGGTTGGTAGGTATTGAAGAGCAACGTTACTAGAGTCTTGTGCCTCGGGGGGACCGTTGCTTACTGGCGTAAGGCTATGCACTCTGGTGATATTTCTCGCTGGGATCATGTCCGGAGGATGCGCCTATCGCCCCGGGAATGAGGTGCTCATTCCCGTATCGACTATTCCGGCGTCTACGGATAAAGTTGACGTCCTCGTGGCTACGACGCGGGAGCGAGGCAGCAAGAACGACCCTGACGAATTCACCGTCGAGCGTTCCAAACAGCTGAATTTTGCTTCACTCACCGTTTCCATTCCGCCGGCACACGTTACAGGTGAAATCGAATGGCCGAACGGAGGGCCGCCGGATCCGGCACTTCACTTCGTTACGACGAGGCGAACATCGCTAGGTGCAGACGGCTTCATCGAGGAAATCCGACAGCGTGGCCGCCGCGGCAGCGAACAAGCCGGAGATGTGCTGGTTTTCGTTCACGGCTACAACACGCGATACGAAGAGGCGGTCTATTGGCTCGCGCAGATCGTCCATGACTCCGGTTTCGAGGGCACTGCCGTGCTCTTCGCCTGGCCATCGATGGGCAAAGCACCGCTCTATTTGGCGGATCGCGAAGCCAGCACATATTCCCGCGACTACTTCGAGCGCGCGCTGCTAAAGATCTCCAAAATTCCAGAGGTCAAGGAAATCAATATCCTGGCGCATAGTATGGGCAATTGGCTGGCGGTCGAAGGGTTGCGCCAAGCTAAGATGAACGGACACGGTGATTTCGGGGGAAAGTTGGGGGAAGTCATCCTCGCATCGCCGGACCTCGATGCCAATGTGTTCCGTACCCAGCTCGATGTGATTGGGAAGCTGCCCCGGCCCATGACTGTGCTGGTATCGGGTGACGACAAAGCGCTTGCGCTGTCGACGTGGCTGGCCGGTGACGTCGAGCGAGCGGGAATGATCACTGCCGATGATGCGCGCGCTGTCGCCGCAGCCGAGAGGTATAATTTGCAAGTTGTCGACTTGACAGCCGTTGACGACGGCAAGGGCAATCACCACAGCAAATACTCGAAATCGGCTCCCGTGATCGCAGCCATTGGCAGCAAGCTGAAAAATCCAACCGCCAGTACCGCACAGGTCGGTGTTGTGACGGCCGTCACAAATGTTGGCGAAACTCTGCTCAAGGTTCCGGGGTCAATTTTGCCCGCTGCGAATGCAGCGCAATAGGTAGCCGGTCATCGGTCTGAGCACTAAGAGACCGGGCCGATTCAGCCGGTTCGCTTTGCGAGGATTGGCAATTTGCTTCGGTGGCACCCCGTCAATGCGATCTCAAGGACGGCATCTTCGTCCGATAGCGCCTGGGGTTCCCGAGTGAGGCGGGTCCTGTGGGCAATCTCGGCTGCTTGCGGACATTAACCCGGGCCGGGGCTCGAACATCCATGTCTTTTGTCACGATAAACTAGGCAAAACTGACAAGGATTGGAGATTGTCAGTTCCGGCTGAAGCGCAGAAAGCAAAGAATTTAACCTAACAATTGGCATGTCCAATTCATCTTCAGTCCGGACTGTTCCAGTATAATTAATCGCATTATCCGTACTCGGTTTCTTCCGAGAATGAATCATTCTTTCCATTCAGGGCAATGCGCTCCGACTATCTTGCCGCAGCGTCAAAGACTCTGGCCGATCATCGCCTCGGTGATTGCCTGGCTTCGCGGGATCGGCAGATACGGAGGTTACAGTGAAAGCGTACTCCATATGGTTTAGAGCGGTCGGGCGTGCAGCGGCCACGGCCCTCTTGGTTTCCGTTGGTGCGGCCACGACATTCGCGCAATCAAGCAAACCCAATATTTTGGTCATTTGGGGAGACGATATTGGGCAATTTAACATCAGCGCCTATAATAGAGGCATGATGGGATATAAGACGCCCAACATCGACAGCATTGCAAATGAAGGCGCATTGTTCACCGACTGGTATGGGCAGCAAAGTTGTACGGCGGGCCGCGCGGCCTTCGTGACGGGTCAGTCGCCGATCCGCACGGGCCTCACCAAGGTTGGCCTACCCGGCGCGCCTGAAGGCATGAAAAAGGAAGATCCCACGATTGCGACACTGTTGAAGGCGCAAGGGTACGCCACGGGCCAGTTCGGCAAGAATCATCTCGGCGACCGCGACGACATGCTGCCAACCAACCACGGGTTCGACGAGTTTTTCGGCAATCTCTACCATTTGAACGCGGAAGAGGAGCCTGAGAATCCGGATTATCCCAAGGATCCAGAATTCAAGAAGAAGTTCGGTCCACGTGGTGTCATTCATTCATTCGCGGACGGTCGTATTACGGATACGGGCCCGCTCACACGCAAGCGCATGGAAACCATCGACGAAGAAGTGACGGTCAAGGCGCTCGACTTCATGGACCGCGCGGCCAAGGAGAAGAAGCCTTTCTTCCTGTGGTGGAATTCCACCCGCATGCACGTCTTCACACATCTCAAGAAGGAATCGGAAGGGAAGACGGGCCTGGGCATTTACGCCGACGGAATGACCGAGCACGACGGGCATGTCGGTCAAGTTCTCGCCAAGCTCAAGGCACTCGGACTCGATGGCAATACGATCGTTATGTATTCGACCGATAACGGCGCCGAGACGTTCACCTGGCCCGACGGCGGAACGACGATGTTTCGTGGTGAGAAAAACACCAATTGGGAAGGCGGATATCGCGTTCCGACTGTCATAAAGTGGCCAGGGGTCATCAAGCCTGCGACAGTCGTCAACGACGTCGCTGCGCACGAGGACATGCTGACCACACTTGTTGCGGCAGCCGGCGACAAGACTGCAAAGGAGGACCTTCTCAAGGGCCGCAAGATCGGCGATGTCACCTATAAGGTGCATCTTGATGGCTATGACCTTGGACCGGCTTTGAAGGGCGAGGCCGAGTGGCCGCGTAAGGAATTCATCTACTGGACCGATGATGGTAGCGTCGCAGCGCTACGCTACGGGAATTGGAAGGTGACATTCCTTGAGCAGGAAGCGGAAGGTTTGCGAGTGTGGCAGGACCCGTTCAAGCCCCTTCGCGCACCGCTCCTAACCAATCTGCGGATGGATCCCTTCGAGCGCGCGGAACATGAAAACGCGATGGGGTACCAGCGCTGGTATATGGATCGGATGTTCCTCATTGCTCCGGCCGGTGCTTACGTCGGTAAGTGGCTTCAGAGTTTCAAGGAATTTCCGCCTCGGCAGAAGCCCGGGAGCTTTAATCTTGACCGCGTCATGGAAGCGGTCATGAGCAAGCCCGGCAACAACTAAAATACACGATTGTCGAATGAGGCCGCAGCGGTACACCGTTGCGGCCTCATACGTCGCTGATGGGCAGCTAACGACGAGTTTTGTTGGTCACTCAAGGGTCGCGGACATGCTTCGGGTTTTGCCACTGATTGCTCTGACTTGGTTCGCTGTTTCACCGGCTTTGGCTCTAGCCGATCAGTTGCCATCATGGCGGGATGGGTCTTCCAAGAAGGCGATTGTTTCCTTTGTAGAGCGGGTGACCACGAGCGGCTCACCAGACTTCGTACCGCCCGCCGAGCGTATTGCAGCCTTCGACAACGACGGAACGCTGTGGGCCGAGCAGCCCGCGTACTTCCAACTTCTGTTCGCGATCGACCGGGTCAAGGCTTTGAGCAATAGCCATCCCGAATGGAAGGATACTGAGCCCTTTGCCTCGGTTCTTCGCGGAGATCTCAAGGCGGCGCTCGCGGGAGGCGAACGTGCGCTGCTCGATATCATCATGGCCACCCACACAGGCATGACGACAGACGAGTTCAGTCAGATCGTAAAGGAGTGGATTGCGTCGGCTAAACATCCAACATCGGATAAACTTTACACACAGATGGTCTACCAGCCGATGCTGGAACTCCTAGCCTACCTCCGCGCGAACGAGTTCAAGACGTTTATCGTCTCGGGAGGCGGGATAGAGTTCATGCGGCCATGGGTGGATGACGTTTACGGCGTTCCACCTGAGCAAGTCGTGGGGTCCAGTGTCGTTACTTCATTTGAAGTGCGCGACGGTACACCCGTTCTGGTGCGGCAGCCGAAGGTGAACTTCATCGACGATAAGGAAGGCAAACCCGTCGGGATCAATCAGCATATAGGCCGCAGGCCCATTGCTGCCTTCGGCAACTCGGATGGCGATTTGGCCATGCTACGATGGACGTGCAACGCACCAGGTGCCAGATTGTGCGTCTACGTTCATCACACTGACGCCGCCCGTGAATGGGCCTACGATCGCAACTCCCACATCGGGAAACTCGACAAGGGTCTCGATGAGGCGCAAGCGCAAGCGTGGACCGTGGTCGACATGCAGGCCGACTGGAATGTCGTGTTTCCCGAATAGCATTCGTTGGCGGCGTGCTGTAGCACGGTCGGAACTATTGCGCGGGTTGTGGTGCGATTTCGACCTTTACACGTGAAATCTGGCCGTTGAAGCGCGACGGCGCCTCGGCACCGATGGCTTCGACGACAGGCGTACCAAGGTCGATACCGACGTCCGCCGTTTCGTCAGCGGAGAAGATGCCGGCCTGCGTGCGCTCGATGCGGCCCTCAGCGACTTTCTCGCCGTCGACAAACAGAGTACCTACGCCGCCCTTCCCGACACCGCCGCCGTCGTATTGGAATTGAAATTTGATATTGTGCTTGCCGCCTGCCGGCAACGGCTTGTCTGCAGCAATTGAGGAGCGGCTGAGCCCCAGATAATTGTAGTCGTACGCTGGAATGCCGTTTTTGACGTAAAGTGACCAGCCACCAAAACGCCCACCCTGGGCGATCAACGTGCCGTTCCCCCCGTCGATTGGCACTTCGACATCCGCCGTGATGACCTTTGAGTTGTTCTTCACGTTTATGAAGACGCTCTCCATCATGCCGGTCATGCCTTGTGATAGCGTCAAGCTTGTTCGGCCTGACATGAGGTCCGGGCGACCGACCAGTTTACCAATCGTTCTTTCCATGAAGCGATCGTCGATCGGCAAAACGTGATTGGCTTGCGCCTCCGTCATGAAGAGCTTCTGCAGTTCCGCCAGCTTGTCCCCGTTGGCTGCTGCGACGTCCTTCGAAAGGCTGAAGTCGGACCGTACATTGAACAGCTCCCAGTCATCCGATTGCAGCGGATTGCGGGGCTTAGGTTCCCACGGCGCTTTGTGAATCGTCCGGGCGAACCAACCATCGTGGTAGATCGCGCGGTTCCCGGCGATCTCGAAGTACTGCGTCGTATGCTGTTCCGGCGCCTTAGCGTCGGCGAATGAATAGGCAAGGCTCTTGCCCTGGATGGGAATTTGCTTCGTCCCATTGACCTCGGTCGGTTCGGGAAGTTGGGCGGCCTCAAGGATGGTCGGTGCAATGTCGATGACATGACCAAACTGGCTCCGGATCTCGCCGGCAGCCTTTATGCCCTTAGGCCATGAGACGACCATGCCATTGCGCGTTCCGCCAAAATCGGAGGCGACCTGTTTCATCCAGCCAAACGGCGCATTCAGTGCCACGGCCCAGCCGGCCGCCATGTGCGGATAGGTCTCCGGAGAACCCCACGCGTCGTAGTGTTTCAGCATTTCGCTGACGCTCTCCGGCACACCGTTAAAGTAGGTGTACTCGTTGAACATGCCGTTCGCGCCGCCCTCGCCACTCGTGCCGTTGTCGCCAGCGATATAAAACACGAGCGTATTGCCACTCTCCCCAGTCGCGTTCACAGCCTGTAGAAGCCGCCCCACTTCGTGATCCGTATAATCCAAGAAGGCGGCAAAGACTTCGGCTTGGCGAGAGAACAGACGGCGCTCGTCATCTGAAAGTTTATCCCAATCCTTGATCGCGTCTGGCTTCTTGGCCAATACCGTCCCTGCGGGGACAATCCCAGACGCGACCTGGCGGGCAAGAGTTTGCTCTCGGAGCTCGTCCCAGCCCATGTCAAACTTGCCCTTCCACTTCTCAATCCAGCTCTTTGGCACGTGGTGCGGAGCGTGCACCGCGCCCGGGGCGAAGTAGATGAAGAAGGGTTTGTCTGGGGTCAGGGCCTTTTGGTACTGAACCCACGCAACGGCCTTGTCGGTCATATCCGTCATGAAGTGGTAATTGGGGTCGGTTGACAACTCGACTTGCGCGTCGCCGTCATAAAGGAATGGCGCCCACTGGTTCGTCTCGCCGCCGATGAAGCCGTAGAACTTGTCGAACCCCTGACGTGTAGGCCAACGGTCGAAGGGTCCTGAGATACTCGCTTCCCACGCTGCCGTTTCGTGCCATTTACCGAAAGCAGCCGTACTATAGCCGTTGTGACGGAGGATCTCGGCAACCGGTGCGGTAGCGTTGGGAATCGATCCCGTTGCACCTGGAAAGCCGGTCGCCAGTTCCGTGATGAAGCCCATGTTGACCATATGGTGGTTTCGACCGGATTTCAGAGCGGCGCGTGTGGGCGAGCAGAGCGCCGTTGTATGGAAATTCGTATAGCGGAGGCCTTCTCCGGCCAACTTTTCCATGGTTGGCGTCGCGATCGGCCCCCCGAACGGAGAGGCAGCACCGAATCCGAGATCATCAATAAGGATTATGACGACGTTGGGCGCCCCCTGCGGGGCTTTTACCTCAAAGCGCGGCGGCGGCGTCGCATTACGAGCGTCCAATTCCGTATATACTGGCCGCTCCGGCTGCGCGATCGGCAGTTTGGTTCGATCGACCTGATAGGACGTGTCTTGGGAGATAGCGAAGGTGGGTGAAATAACCAGCCAGATTAAGCCTGCAGACATTCGATATAGAACTCGCATGCTTCACCTATCTGGTTGGGGAACGCTATCTGTCACTCTTTACTTCTTGGCAGTAAAGCCAGGTTACTCCTTTGCAGGATATCAATTGCGCTCGAGTTGTAAAACGATGTGTCCGGAGCGTCCGGTATGCGGGCGAGATCGATTTTTCCACGGGCGGAGATATTCGTCGTTTCATTTCATCCGCATGCTTCCCGTTTTGATTGCGGCGCTATTTTTGCTGACCGGTTTCAGTCATGCAGAGGCGCCCGCGTCCTATTCCGGATCAGATACCTGCCGATCATGCCACCTCAAGGCTTACACAGACTGGAAAGCCTCGCACCATCATGCGGCGATGCAGGAGGCCTCTTCTGCAACCGTGCTCGGCCGCTTCGACGGCGCAAAGTTCACTGAGGGCAGGATCGAAAGCACGTTCTTTCAGAAGGACGGAAAGTACTGGGTCCGCACGGACGGTCCAGACGGAAAACTTGCGGATTTCGCGATCCGTTACACATTCGGCGTCTACCCGTTGCAGCAGTATCTGATTGAGCTTTCCCCGGGCCGGTATCAGGCACTGGGAATAGCATGGGACTCCAGACCGGCGGAGAACGGCGGGCAACGCTGGTACCACCTCTATCCCGGCCAAAAGCTCGAGGCCGGCGACCCGCTGCATTGGACCGGTATCGATCAGAACTGGAACTACCAATGCGCCTGGTGCCATTCGACCAACTTGCAGAAGAACTACGATAGTGCACGCAAGACATTCCAGACGACGTGGTCGGAAATCAATGTCGGTTGCGAAGCCTGTCATGGGCCGGCATCCGGTCATCTGGCGTGGGCCGCGGGACATGAGGTCGAACGCGAAAAAGATCCCGCAAGAGGATTTGCGTTTAGCCTCGATGAGCGCAAGAGCGTTACTTGGACAATGACTGAGCAAGGACAGGCGGCACGCTCGGCTCCTCGCCAAACCACCAAGGAAATCGAAGTTTGCGCTGCGTGTCATTCGCGGCGACAGCAGTTCTCCTCCGATCCTCTGACGCTAGGCAGACTTCTAGATGCGTTTCGGCCGGCAACTCTCGAAAGTGGCCTATATCATGTCGATGGTCAGCAGCGGGACGAGGTCTTCAATCACGGCTCTTTTGTGCAAAGCAAGATGTACGCTGCGGGTGTCACCTGTTCGGACTGTCACAATCCGCATTCTGGAAAGCTTCACAAGGAGGGTAACGGCGTTTGCGCGCAGTGCCACGCATCAGAAAAGTTTGACAGTACTGCGCACCATCACCATCCAGCGGGTAGCCCCGGCGCCCAGTGTACGTCGTGTCATATGCCGACGACGACCTACATGGGTGTCGACGCCCGGCATGATCATTCGATGCGTATCCCGAGGCCCGACCGAACCATCAACATCGGGACGCCCAACGCTTGCAACAAATGCCATACGGAAAAGTCGGCCAGTTGGGCACGCGATGCGATCAAGACTTGGTACCCTTCACCCAAGCCCGGATTTCAGGAGTTCGCCGAGACGTTTGATGTGGCCGACAGACAGGCTCCTGGTGCGCAAGCGGCATTGGCCAAAGTTGCAGGCGATCTCAATTCGTCCCGAATTGCTCAGGCCAGTGCCCTGGCCCGCCTGGCGAGATTTCCTTCCCCTGAGGCACTCGAGATTGCTAGTCGAAGCCTTGTGATTGAAGACGCCGCAGTCCGCACCGCTGCGATTGCCATCATTGCAGGAGCGGATGCGGGCACCCGCCGCGCGCTCCTGGCGCCCTTGCTGCGCGACAACTCACGCCTCGTGCGCGCTGACGCGGCGCGTGCTCTAGCAGGTGAACCGGAGACTGGCCTCAGCGAGGCAGATCGCAGTGCTTTTGCGAAGGCCCTCGCGGAATATGTAGATGGACAATTATTCAATGCCGAACGGCCGGAATCGCATGCCAATCTCGGCAACCTGTATGTCGACCAGGGGCGGCTTGACGATGCGCGCGCGGCGTTCCGCGTAGCTATTGAACTCGACCCCCGTTTCGTCGGCGCCAGCATTGCATGGGCTGATCTTGAGCGCACGGCCGGCAACGAGACCGTTGCCGAAGACATCTTGCGCAAGAGCCTGGCCGAGAATCGGTCGTCGGGTGCGGTCGTCCACGCACTTGCCCTTTCTATGATCCGCCAGAAGCGGACCGCTGACGCCTTGACCTACTTGAGTCAGGCTGCCGACTTGGCCCCGGACGAGGCACGCTTCAGCTACGTGCTCGCAGTGGCCCAGCATGATACCGGAATGCCGGCGGAAGCGATGACGACTCTGAAAAACGCGCTCGCCCGTCATCCGTATGATCGCGACTTGTTGATGGCCATGATCTCTTATGAATTGGAGGCAGGTTCAAACGCGTCGGCACTCGAGCGTGCCGAGTTGCTCTATCTGCTCGAACCAAACAGCCCCCAAGTTGCTCAGCTTCTAACGTCACTGCGCGCCCGAAAACGTCCTTAAATCCACTTCTGGCCGGCCGTTCGGAGCGCGGACCGTTTAATGAGAAAGAAGCCCACGCAGCCCGCCCGCCGTAGGTTCGTCGGCAATCGCTTGCCGCCCGTCTCGAAAATGAGAACGGAAGCGCGCTTGGGTGACACGCTGCCATCGTCGCCGAGACCTTTCTGACGCACGTTCGTTGCGGTGTACGCGTTTTTCGTCGCCGTGCTCTGCACTGCGGCAACATGAGTGTTGAGCCTCTGTATTATGGCCGATGCGGGCCATTCGCTGCCTTTTGCATGTACGTTTAAAGGTCCGCTCAGCCTGTCAAATCGGACGCAATCAGCGACCGTTGCGCACGATGTTTTTCGATGGCTGCCGCTGTTGAAGAAGCGGCGTACGTTCAACCCCTCACCGGCCTGCTTTCAACGACGAACTGTCGTGGGCACGCCGCTCAGGCGGGGCGTTGCGCCGCCTAAAAACCAATGTTAAATGTATTAACATTGAGATAAGGGACGGGCGATGGATGCGTATGCGGTCTTGAAGGTGGCGCACGTTCTGGGGGTGGTGCTGTTCGTTGGAAACATCATCGTGACGGCGGTGTGGAAGGGGATGGCGGACCGTACGGGTCGGCCGGAGGTGGTCGGGTTCGCGCAGCGGTTGGTGACGCTGACGGATTGGGTGTTCACATTACCCGGCGTGCTCTTGGTCCTCTTTGCGGGGCTGGGAATGGCGCAGACCGCCGGGCTTTCGACGACCGAGACGCCGTGGATCAGGCACGGGATTCTGCTGTTCACGATATCGGGGTTGGTTTGGGCTGGCGTGCTCATCCCGCTGCAGATTGTGCAGGCGAAGGCCGCGCGGGCGTTCGAACACGGGGGTGTCATTCCGGAGCGCTACTGGCGGCTCAACCGGCAGTGGTTCATCTGGGGGATCGCGGCCACCGTGCTGCCGGTGATCAATATCGCGATCATGGTTTTGAAGTAGGGGGCTATCGCTACTCGCCTGTGGGATCACGATCGCCGGCGCAAAGGCTTCGCTCATTGCATCTTTCACCCCACCACACCGCTCACCCCACCCCTGACCCCTCCCGGGTGAGGGGAGGGGAAAAAAGAGAGCGGTGACCCATACAGCGCCGGGCTTGGTCGGGCCGGGGTGATCCGGTATGGTCGCGGGCGACAAGCCTGGGGTGGGTGAACGGCAGATGAAGGGGCCGCTCAAGACCGGTTCAGGCAACCCGTGGCAGAAAGTTCGCCATAACCGCGTCACGGGAGTTGGCGACCATGGGTTACACAAGCACGACTTTCGAGGAGGGCTATCTGATGTCCGAGAGCAGCGTCCCCGCCCGTTCAGGCGGCGACTACGACCGTCTGATTTCGTTTTTGAAAAATCTGGCGCTGGTGGTGACCATCGTCGGCGCGGTGCCGACGGCAATTACCGCGTATCACGCCTACACATTCAAGGTGCCTTTCAGTCAGGTGCCGCAGCGGCTCGCTCAATACGATCTGTGGGTGAAGAATATCGACTGTCAGATCGAGTACAAGGCGCTGGCGACCGCGGAAGGCACGCGCGTCGACGTCGGAGCCTGCCCGAAGACGGGCGACATCGCGCTGAAGCTGTCGTCGCCGGATGGCAAGGCGGCCTATCAGTGGATCGCCTACAATGAATTGCAGAAACCCGGCGAGGCGCCGACTTCGTCGAGCTTCATCGATCTTTTGATTTCGTCGGCGCGGGCGGATGAGACGCCGAAACCGTTCAAGCTGGCGCAGGGCATGGAAGTGGTCTGCCAGGCGATCAAAGGCAACTCGGTGGTGCGTGTCGTGAAGGAAGGCGGCAAGTGCTACAAGGAGCTATTTTCGCCAATCAAGGGCGCGGTTGAGAAGCGCGACGAAGTTGCCTGCTCGACGCCGTGCAGCTGAGGTGTTGACTGCTCTCATTTGAACCAACACGGGCGGTGAGGGAGACCTCACCGCCCGCTGTCGTTTTGCAGATGACGTGATTGTGGCAGGATACCCCCACCTCTGCCCCTCCCCGCAAGGGGGAGGGGAATGAGGCTGGCTACGCGCTAATTGCGACAGCGCCTTACGACGAGTCTTTGCCGGTTGTCAGGCTGGTGCCATCGGTTTCGATGGTGTCGCCGGTCTTGGCCCACTTGGAGAAGTTCCACGGTCCGGTGACGCCACAATGATCATCGCACTCGGACTTGAACGTCATGGACTTGCCGGCGGCGATCTTGTGCACGGTCTCCTTGTCGCCCTGGTCGAGGCCGATCGAGATTTCGTTGGCGGACTTGTTGTTGATGGTGAGCGCGTGGGCGCCCGTCGTCATCGTGAGTGCAAGGGCTGCTGCCAGAGCAACGGATTTCAGCATGGTCCTGTCTCCTTCCTCAAGGGTTGCCGGGATTTGGGGTGACGCATCAGCCAGTTTGACGTGACGTTTCACCGGGCGAGACGGTCCCGATCGCAGCGGGTCTTGGAGGCTTATTGCTGCGTTATACCGTTTCGCTTGACCAGGAGTTGGGTGCGGATGTGCGTGCGGAGAAGACTTGGATCGCTCAACTCGCGGTCAAAACGATTTGAGCGCGATTACGCAATCGCGCGGATTTGCGCGCGCGGCGCGCCCCACCACGTCTCAGGTTTCGTCGTGCACAATTTTGATTGCCGATGATGCAATTAAGCGCGCTGGTTGGGATTCGAGCGTGCGCTACTTCTTCGCCGGCGCGCAGGTGAGGCAGCGGCCATCGGTTTCGATGTTGTCACCCGTCTTAGCGAACCAGGAGAAGTTCCAGGGGCCGCCGACGGCGCAGCCGTATTTGCACTCGTCCTTGAACGTGGCGGACTTGCCGGCGGCGATCTTGACGACGCTCGACTTGTCGCCTTCGTCGACGGAGATGGTGATCTCCTTGTCGGACTTGTTGGTGACGGTGAGCGCTTCAACGGCGGTGACGGTTGCCAAAAAGGCTGCTGCGGCGATGACAGTCTTTTTCCACATTGCGTTTGGGGTCCCCTGGAGCGCGGTGCAGCGCGGCACCTGAGGTGCGCGGCGCTCGCCTCCAGAATAGGACGTGCGAACGGCGGTGGTTATGGCCGTTCTTCCCGAAGTCATGTGTGTTGATTGGAAGCCGGGGCCGGGATCAGTCCTCGTTGTGATCGGTGCGGGCGACGAACTCATCGTCGCGCTGGCAGCGGCGCTCGTGCATCAGGAAGTCGTAGTAGCCGCAGCGGCCGGTGCCGGGGTAGCTGCGGCAGGTGGCGGGACGCGCGTGATAGATCGTGCAGCGGCGTTCGGTGGTGTCGAAGAAGCGGCAGATGCGGCCGTAGATCTCGTCCTTCTTGCGGCGCATCGTATATTTGTGACCGTGCGCTTCCTTGGTGAATTTGCACTTGGCATCGTCGTAGGACAGGTCGTGGTGGCGGGCGAGCCGCTCGACGTCGCGCTTGGTCAGCGGGATGACAGGGTATGAGCAGCAATACCCAGGGCAGTTCATGCAATTGTAAAGGGCCATATCCATCGATCGATCATGCCGAGCCCGTGGGCTCACGTTGTGCGCCGCGGCGCGGATGGGTTCCGGATTAGAGCAAAGGGGCGATGCGTCAAGCCCTGCCGGGCCGAACGCAGGACCAGGGTGGCTGGAAGGTTACCGCTTGCATCTTTGCGCTACTGGGCGGGCGGCATCTGTTGGTCGAGCGCGTAGAGGGCGATGTCTTTGGCGCCGACGCGGCAATAGGAGGCATAGCTCATGCGGTCGCCCTTAGCCGGGTAGGCCCAACCGCCGGGGCCGCAGCGGATGTATTCGGCATCCGGGACGAGGGGGCGGCAATCGCGCTCGACGAGGAGTTTGGCGGCGCCGGGGTCCTCGCCCTCGGTTTCGCGGACGATGAACATCAAGGTGCGGTGATCGTTGCAGCCAACGGCAGGATAAGGGCTGCCTGCCGGCTGGGCGAAGCGGTGGCGCGTTCCCAGCTCGTGGATAAGGGGCGGCTCTTCGGCGACGGCGGCGATGGCGGGCAGGGTGGCCGCGGCGATTAGGGCGGCCCGTAATGCGGAAAAAGCGGCGTGTGACATCGGGGCCTCGATCGGGTGAAGGGTGCTTGACGGAACGAACGGGACGGGGGATCGGATGACTTTGGCGGGCACCGTTGGCCCTCAATCGAGGAGAGGTGGGCTTTGAGTTCGTTCAACGCCGCGCATGCTGGGCTGATCGTGGTGGGGGCGTTTTACACCTTCGCCGGCTTGGTCGGAATTCGCGTGGCGCTGCAAGGGCGGTTGCTCGATCTGGCTATCGCCGGGATCTCGCTGAAGAAGACGCCGATGGTGGAAACTTTGCGAGGGCTTTGGCTTTTGCTTTCCGCTGTTGTCGTCTTGGCGGGCGGCGTGTTTCTCATTTTGCGGCTCGATTGGGCGGCGGTGGCGTTCGTGGCTGCCGCGCTCGGGCAAGCGGTCTATCTGCTCATTCTGGCGCCATACTATTTTGACGCCGCCGATCCGCCGGACGCAACGGGGCGGTATCAGACCATCAACGCGTTCATCCTCTATTGCGCTGCGACACTGTTTGTTCTGTGGGCGTACCAGACGGACAAACTTATGGGGCCGGTCGGCGTGGGCTGGCCGTTGGTGTGGGGCGGGGTCGCCGTGATCGGGGCGGCCTTGGCATGGGGCCTGTACCGGTTCGCCTATCCGCTGGCGAAAAGTCCGCTGGCGGCGATGGGGGCAGGCGGGGGTGACGAGGATCTCGAGGTTCCCAACTATTCGGAAGACGACGAGACGGGGCCGCCGCTGGCGGAGAGCCGGCGCATTCTCGTCATGTCGGAATACGAGTGCGATCCGCTCTGGACACATGATCCGGGACGCAGCGGGACGATCTCACCGCGCGACCTGCCGCTGTCGGAGTCGCTGATCGCGGACTTGGAGGCCTGGGCCCTCAACTACAATGGATCGTTCAATCTGGACGATCTCAGCACGCCGAAGTGGAGCGAGGCGCAGTACCTCGCGCACGATGCGGCCGGATTGGCTCTCGCTCGACGATTGAAGCGGGAATTGCCTGATCGGCAGATTTATGTGTGGCGGACGGGAGATGGAAACTACGGCCACACGGAGATCCGGGCGGAGGATCTTTGAAGGTCGGTTTCAGGTTGGGGTTGCAGGGCGGCCGCACCTGGAGTAGGGTGAACAAACAAGGAACGCTGAGTGTTGAAGGGCCCCCGGCATGCGGCGAGACGTCAAAGCGGTGGACAAGAGAAGGAAGGGGCGCGGTTGAGAGCGCCCGGCGGGCTAACGTCGCTGCAACTCGATTCGAAGGGCGGCGTTGCGGGCGGAGTGCCCGCGGTCCTGAAGTGATGCAGAAAGGGAGTGCGACATGGCCGGATCGGTCAACAAGGTGATCCTCGTCGGCAACGTGGGCAAGGATCCCGAAATCCGGCGCACGCAGGACGGCCGTTCGATCGCCAACCTGTCGCTTGCGACGAGCGAAAGCTGGCGCGACAAGGCGACCGGCGAGCGCAAGGAAAAAACCGAGTGGCACCGCGTTGTCGTGTTCAACGACAACCTGTGCAAGGTCGTCGAGCAGTACGTGCGCAAAGGCTCGAAGCTCTACGTCGAGGGTCAGTTGCAGACGCGCAAGTGGACCGACCAGTCGGGCGCTGAGAAGTATTCGACGGAAGTGGTGCTGCAGGGCTTTAACGGCACGCTGACGATGCTCGATGGTGCGCGCGGCGCGGCCGGCGGCATGGCCGAGAGCGGTCAGGTCGAGTACGGCGGGGACGCGGGCTACGGTTCGTCGGGGTCGTCGGGCGGGTACGACAGCGCGCCGAAGCGGTCGGGCGGTGGCGGGTCGAAGGGCGGGAAGTCGTTCGACAAGGCGCTGGACGACGAGATCCCCTTCTAACTGTGTGCAAAGACTTGAGTTCAAGAGCCCTGCCGCAGCGATGTGGCGGGGTTTTTTCGTGCGCGTGGCACGACTGCGTTCGACGGTTAGCGGTTGTAGGTTCTGCCCAAATTGAAACCAACCCCGGCGAATGTGAGCGCGAGCCACTGGGCCATTAGGACCATCAAGCCAATAGAAGACCATATCGCAAAGTGTTCGCCCTCGGGTTTGATGATGATTATGAGGCCGAAATCTACGGATTGACGCGTGTAGAACGCGCTCCAAAGCAATCCTGACAAGCTTCCTAAAGCCAGGGCGACAGCTATTCCGGTTGTGGAAAGTCTCAATCTAAGAAGGAGACCAACTATGAATGCAAGAGATAAACAGAAGGCCGACCCGAGACACATAAACACAAATGATGACCAGCCAAAGTTCTTAACATTAGAAAACGTTTCAGCTTGTTGAAGCCCTAATTTCAACTTCTCCTTGGTTTCTTCGTCCAAGTTCTCGTCGTTTAATATTGATAATTCGCTTAAATCCGAGGAGGCGTCAGATCGGATTTGTACTTGCAGCGGTATTGCGGCGAAGATCAGTGCAAACCATAGCATAATGGCGGCGGCAACGATTTTTGCCAATGACAAGGCTTCTTTGATTTTGAATACCCGGTAGCAAGCAGCCGCTATACCAGATCCAATGCAAATCCCAATATCGGGCGCCAACCCGAAGAGGCGAAATCCAAATATTGATGGAAGAAAGTAAGGCATAAAGGAAGCCACGACCCCGGCGACGGCACCGTAACCAGCGAACTTAAATGCAATAGTCCTTGCCCTTGCGGATGAGCCGAGTTCGTCAACGGCTGCTGCCGTCTCCGCCGTGACGTTTCCCAGCGGCTCTAGAAGAGTAACGGCCTTCAAGTAGGACGGGATATCGTGCATCGGTGTTGGTGCTACCAAGACCGGCAAGAGGCGTCCGTGTGGATCGGGCCAACGTTTGCGGGCGAAAGAGAGCTCGGTCAGGGTGTACCGGCCTTTGATTACCGATGCCGGGCTGATTAGAAAAATGAAAAGGTCGCTGTCGCGGACCGCGAGTTCGATTTGCTTGTCGTAGCTCTCGCCGGGTGGGAGATCGTCGCGGTCGAGAAAAACCTTATGACCGCGGTTTCTGAGCGAGAAGGCCAAGGATTCGGCCGCGGGTTTGTCTTCGGATGCGTGAGATAGGAAGATGCGCATTTATAGTCCCCCCGGCACATGGTCGCCATTGGCGGGCAACCCGGGGCATCGTGTCAAGGTCTGAACCAAGGGCGGCTCGGCCGGTCCACCCGGCAATAGAAAAGCCCCGCTGTGGGATACAGCGGGGCTCTTGATGTGCGTAGCCGTTTGGTGCGACCGCTAGATTACGGCGTGGCGGGAGCGGCCGGGGCTGCCGGAGCGGGTGCTGGGGCCGGAGCGGGCTGGGCGGCTTCCTTGGCAGCGTCAACAGCGCCGCCGACGGCCTCCTTGGCCTTCTCGTACGCCGGTGCTGCGGCCTCCTTGGCGGCTTCGTAGGCTTCGGCGGCCTTCTTCTTGGCGTCCTCCAGCGCGGGCTTGGCCTTTTCGACGGCGTCGCTTGTGGTGGCGGACGTCTTGTCCTTCAGTTCGATGGCCTTTTCCTTGGCGCGGTCGAGGAGCGACTTCTTAGGCTGGGCGCGCTCATAGGCGGGGGCAGCGTCGAGGCCTTCCTTGGTGGCTTCCGGCAGTGAGACGGAGAGCGTGCCGCCCGCCTCTTCGAACTTCAGCGCGGAGAGTTGGACGCCGATCTTCTTCTCGGCCATGCCGAGGAAGCCGCCGGTGCCCATGACGATCCCGACAACGGTGTTTCCGTCGGTGATGATGAGATCTTCGATATCGCCGACGATCTTGCCGTCGGGACCCTTCACCTTCACGCCGATGAGGTGATCCTTGGCGAGGTATTCCTCAGCCGTTTGATTCTTGATGAAGACGCCGGCTGCGGGCGCGGCGGGTTCTGCGACGGCGGCGGTCGCGAAGAGAGCGAGGGCGGCGGCGCCGAAAACGAGCTTCTGCATAGTTAGGTACCCCTTGGATCTATGGCCGCCTTTCCGATGAAACAGCGGCGTCGTCACGCAACACTCGGGCTCTTTGTAGCCTCTGGACGATCGCCGTGCAGATAGTGTGGGACTGTGTCCGGAGCAAGTCACCATCTCACTGCTGACTATTTTTCTCAGGCGTTGCGAATTAAAGCTCTGTAATCGCATGTGAAATCCTGATGGCGGGTTCATGGGGAGAACCGCGGGCGGCGGCATTGGGCGTGGTTGCTCCAGCGGCGGGGGCGGGCTAGACAACCGTCATATTCGTTTTGGCTTTGCAGGACGGGGCTTTGGCCCGCCGCGGAGCAATTGAGGGACCCCTTGGCAGACAATCGCGACGACGACCAGAACGGCGGCGACGGCCCGAGCGACATTCGTCCGGTGCAGATCATCGACGAGATGAAGCGGTCGTACCTCGAGTACGCCATGAGCGTGATCATCTCGCGCGCGCTGCCGGATGTTCGCGACGGCTTGAAGCCTGTGCACCGTCGCATCCTGTATGCGATGCAGGAACTGGGGCTCGACTGGAACAAGAAGTACGTCAAGTCGGCGCGCATCGTCGGCGAGGTGATGGGCAAGTATCACCCGCATGGGAACCTTGCAATCTACGATGCACTGGTGCGGCTGGCGCAGGACTTCTCGATGCGGTTGCCGCTGATCGACGGCCAGGGCAACTTCGGCTCCGTCGACGGCGATCCGGCGGCCGCTGAGCGTTATACGGAATCGCGGCTGCAGAAGGTGGCCTCCTACCTGCTCGACGATCTCGACAAGGAGACGGTGGAGTTCAAGGAGAACTACGATGGCACGTTGCAAGAGCCGTCGGTGTTGCCGGCGAAGTTTCCCAATCTGCTGGTCAATGGCGCTGGCGGGATCGCGGTCGGCATGGCGACGAATATTCCGCCGCACAATCTGGGTGAAGTGATCGACGCGTGTCAGGCGCATCTCGACAACCCCGAGATTACCATCGACGAACTTTGTCAGATTGTGCCGGGACCGGATTTCCCGACGGGCGGACTGATCCTGGGACGCGGCGGCATTCTCTCGGCCTATCACAAGGGCCGCGGCTCGATCCTGATGCGCGCGAAGGTGCATGTCGAGAATGTGCGCAAGGATCGCGAGGCGCTCGTCGTTACCGCTATTCCGTACCAGGTCAACAAAAAGACGCTCATTGAAAAGATTGCCGACTTGGTGCGCGAGAAGCGCGTGGAGGGCATTTCGGATCTTTGGGATGAGTCGAACCGCGAAGGTATGCGGATCGTTATCGAGTTGAAGCGCGACGCGATCGCAGACGTGGTGCTTAACCAGCTGTGGAAGTTCTCGGACCTGCAGACCACGTTTGGCGCCAACATGATCGCTTTGAACGGCGGGCGGCCGGAGCAGCTCAATCTCAAGGACATGATCGAGGCGTTCACGACGTTCCGGCAGGAGGTCGTGACGCGGCGGTCGAAATATCTGCTCAACAAGGCGCGCGACCGGGCGCACGTGTTGGTCGGGCTCGCCATCGCGGTTGCCAACATCGACGAAGTGATCAAGCTCATTCGCCATGCGCCCTCGCCGGCAGAGGCGAAAGATCAGCTGATGGCGCGCGACTGGCCGGCCAAAGACATGGCGCCGCTGATCGAGTTGATTGCCGATCCGCGTCACAAGCTGGCGGCGGACGAGACGTATCGCCTGTCGGACGAGCAGGCAAAGGCGATCCTGGAACTGCGCCTTGCCCGCCTGACGGCGCTTGGCCGCGACGAAATCGGCGACGAGTTGAAGAAGCTCGCCACCGAGATCCAGGATTATCTCGATATTCTGTCGTCGCGGGCGCGCATCTTCGACATCATCCGGAGCGAGCTGGCGGATGTGAAGGCGCAGTTTGCAACGCCACGCAAGACCGAGATCGTTGACATCGAAGGTGAGGTTGAAGACGAAGATCTCATCCAGCGCGAAGATGTCGTCGTCACAGTCAGCCACAAGGGCTACATCAAGCGCGTGCCGCTTTCGACCTACCGGGCGCAGCGGCGCGGCGGCAAGGGCCGTTCGGGCATGGCGACGCGGGACGAGGATTTCGTGACGCAGATGTTCGTCACCTCGACGCACACGCCGGTGTTGTTCTTCTCATCGCGGGGCATGTGCTACCGCATGAAAGTGTGGCGTCTGCCGGCGGCTACACCGCAATCACCGGGCAAGGCGCTGGTCAACCTGCTGCCGCTCGAAGAGGGCGAGGTCATCACCTCGATCCTGCTGTTGCCGGAGGACGATGCAACGTGGGCGTCGCTGGAACTCGTGTTTGCGACGCGTTCCGGCAACATCCGGCGGAACTCGCTAACGGATTTCGAGAACATCAACCGCAACGGCAAGATCGCGATGAAGCTCGACGAGGGCGACCGGATTGTGTCGGTTGCGATCGCGCGGCCGGATGACGACGTGGTGCTGACGACGGCGCAGGGGCAGTGCATCCGCTTCCTGATCGGCGAGGAAGTGCGCCTTTTCAAGGGGCGCGACTCGGATGGCGTGCGCGGCATTCGCCTGGAGGACGGCGACGAAGTGATTTCGATGGCCATCCTCAACCACGTCGAGGCGTCTCCGGCGGAGCGTGCGGCCTATCTCAAGCAGGCGGCGGCGCTGCGCCGGGCGACGGGCGATGAGGAGGCCGAGACGGCCGGCGCCGAGGCTGACGCGGAAGAAGGCGCGGAGGACAGTGCCGATCTCACGCCCGAACGCTATGCGGAATTGGGCGCGCGCGAACAGTTCGTCCTGACGGTTTCGGCGCGCGGGTTCGGCAAGCGGACATCTAGCTACGAGTTCCGGACCAGCGGGCGTGGCGGCAAGGGCATCGTCGCCATGGTGGTGAACGAGCGTAACGGCAATCTGGTGGCCTCGTTCCCGATCGATGACAGCGACCAGATCATGCTTGTCACCGATGGCGGACAATTGATCCGGACGCCGGTGCACGATGTGCGCATTGCGGGCCGCAACACGCAGGGTGTGCGCATCTTCAAGACGGATGCAGACGAGAGCGTGGTGTCCGTCGAGCGAATTTCTGAGCCTGAAGGCGAAGACGAGGGCGGCGCAGACGCGTAACCGCCGCCAGCCCGCCGGAGGTCTCGCCGCTGCTGTTTATGCTAGCGGCGAGGGCCGGTTGCGTTCGAGCGCCACGAGCGCGGGGGTGACCGGGCACATATCGGCGATGGCGCGCCAATTTTTCAGCGACACCTGATGGCGGCTCTTTTGCGTGATGAGGCCATCGGCTTTGAAGCGCGACACGAGCCGGGAGAGCGTATCGGCGTTCAGCGCCAGGTACTGGGCGATCTCCGTACGGGTGAGGGGCAGATCGATGGCGATGGCCGTGCCGGCCGGAACGCCAATCTCCAATGTCATTTCGATCAGGAAAGCCGCCAAGCGCTGGGGGCCGTCCAGGGTGGCGAGGATGGTCGCGTGGACCGCCGCACGGGCCAATTGGCGATCGCGTTGGCGGTCGTAAGCGGTGATCAGGTCGGCATCCGAGGTCAGCAGCCGGACGAACGGCTTGGCCTTGAACCGCAGGACCTCGGCGCTTGTTGCCGCGACGAGGACGCGCTCGTTGAAGCAGGGGATCGCGCCGACCGTGATGACATCGCCGGGAAAGAAGAGGGTGATGAGCCCGGCCGCACTGTTGGCCATGCTGACGCGGGCTGTGACGACGCCGGATTGCAGCGCAAATATCAAATCGTCCTGAGCCGGGGAGAGGGGAATGCGCTGGCGCTGCCGCAGCTTCAGCGGTGTCGCCTGGAGCGGGGACTCGGCGTCGAGCGTGGTCAGGCGGCCCAGAAAGGCGCCGGGAGCGCGTTGTGTCGGGGCGAGGGGTTGTGCGCGGGGTGGGCCTTGGGGCCGCTCGCGATCCCTGAGTGTCATGGCGTTTCCGATCTAGTTTGGAGCCCATGATTAGAATTCGGGGCTCTGAAATCGGGAGTACGGTCGGCGCATCGCGCGGAGTCGGCTTTGATGGACATCAACGTTTGGGTGCGGTTGCGACGAAAGGGGGCGGTCCGCGGTGACGCAGCGCGGTGGTGGGTTGATCTAGGTCAACGGAGGCGTTGCGGGCGAGCAACAGGGGGCAACACACCCGCTGGTTGCTGACGTCGGTCAGGCAACGGACCGCCGCGGCGCTGGGAGAATCCGGTGACGGAATTATGGATGGAGGGGAGGACGCGGCCAGCCTCTGGGGACTACCGGTGGGCTGTGCAAGATAGGGGAACCATCATGCTGAAGATCGGAACGAGCGTCAGAGCGTATTTGGGCGGGCTCGCGTTGGCGGGTGCCATGGCCACGGCGGCCGTGCCGGCGCAGGCGGGCGATTACTCTGGTGACATGCTGGTGCGCGTGCAGGGCACGTTCGTCAACTTTAATGATGACAGCTCGCGCGTTGGGACCTTGCCCGGCGAATTGGAACTTGAAAACGAGTTTATTCCGACCCTCACGCTCACTTATTTTCTGAACAAGAACCTCGCTCTTGAGCTGTTTTGCTGCTTCGCGAGCCTCGACGCAGAGCACAACTTGCTGGGTAAGGTCGCGGAGTTCTGGGTGTTTCCGCCGGCTCTGACGCTGCAATATCACTTCGACAGTATGAACGGCATCAAGCCCTATGTCGGTGTTGGCCTGCAGTACATCGCGCCGTTCAGCGAAGATGGCGTCGGTGCGCTCGTTGGCCAGGACGTGCAGGTCGACGATGCGCTGGGCTTCACTCTCCAGGCTGGTGTCGACGTCGAAATTGGTCAGGGCTGGTACTTGAATGCCGACGTGAAGAAGACCTGGATCGAGCACACTGTTTCGGTCAATGGCGTTGAACAGTTCGATGTCGGCATCGATCCGTGGATTTTCTCGGTTGGTCTTGGCTACCGCTTCAACCTGTCGGACATCTTTGGGTCGCGACACGCCGAAGCGCCGATGAAGTAACTTCCTGGGGATTGCCTAGGGTACGACAAGAGGCCCGCTCGCATGAGCGGGCCTTTTCTTTTGGTGCGTATGGTGAGCGCGGTGCCAGGCCTTTGCCGCTCGGTGGCTTTCAGCGAGGTGGCGATTGTTGGGCCTACTGGCGGCAGCGCGAAATTGGTAAACGGCGCAGAGGTGGTGACATTGGCACCGCCAATGGTGGCATGGCTTGCAGGGCGCGGGTGATGCGGGCTAGATGCCGGAATGGCAGCACGCATTGGATTTTATTCCGGCTCCTTCGATCCCGTCACTCACGGCCACACGGACGTGATCGCGCGGGCGTGCCGGATTGTGGACACGCTCGTGATCGGGATCGGCACCAATCCGGGTAAGTCGCCGCTGTTCACGGCGGGCGAACGCGTGGAGATGCTTGAGGACGAGACGCGGGCGATCGCCAAGCGGACGGGCTCGGATGTGCGAATCGTGACGTTTCAGGGGTTGGCTGTCGAGGCCGCGCGGGCACACGGGGCGTCGATTATTTTCCGGGGATTGAGAGACGGGACGGACTTCGACTACGAGATGCAGATGGCCGGCATGAACGGGGAAATGGCGAACGAGATCGAGACCGTCTTCGTGGCTGCCTCACCGAACGTGCGCCACATCGCGGCGAATCTGGTGCGTGCGGTGGCGCTCATGGGGGGCGATCCATCGCCGTTCGTGTCGAAGACGGTGGCCAAGCGGCTGGCGGATAAGGCGCAGCGGAAGGCCTAAGCCGGGGCGCCGGGCGGTCTGGCGGGCGGTTACCTTGCCAGGGGCGGGCGGAGCGGCCATAAGGGCGCCACGTCCAAGGTGGCAGATAGACCATCTGGACAGGTTCAATTCAGGCCCTCAGGAGCCGACGCCGATGCGCTTTCCCGCCCTTCTTTCGTTCCTCATGCTGGCGTTTTCGTTGGCTGCCTGCGGCAGCAGTTCGACGGCGGAGGTCGGTGGGCCGGCGACCGGGGCCAATCCAGCGGGGGGGCCGGTCGCTGCGGGCGAGACGCTCGTTTTGGAACTGACGACGGGGACGGTAAAGATCAAACTGCGCCCGGATCTGGCGCCGCAGCACGTGGCGCGGGTGAAGCAGCTCGCGGGCGAAGGATTTTACAACGGCATCATCTTCCATCGCGTGATCCCCGGCTTCATGGCGCAAACCGGCGATCCGACGGGGACGGGCATGGGCGGGTCCAAGTATCCCGATTTGCCGGCGGAATTCACGCCGACGCCGTTCGAGCGCGGCACTGTGGGGGCGGCCCGGTCGTCGAGCCCGAATTCGGCCAACAGCCAGTTCTTCATCTGCTTCACGCATGCGCCCAACCTCAACAGCCAGTACACGGTGTGGGGCCAAGTCATCGACGGCATGATCGCGGTCGACAAGATCGCCAAGGGCGAACCGCCGCCCAAGCCGGACAAGATCGTGAAGGCATACATCGCGCCGTGAGCGCTCACTCTGTCCATCGCACCAGTCGCCAACCCGCACAAACGGAGAGCCGAACCATGGCCGCCATCAAGGACCCCGAGAACACGCTGATCATCGAGACGAGCAAAGGGACGGTGACGATCGAACTGCGTCCCGACCTGGCGCCCAAGCACGTCGAGCGCATCAAGCAATTGGCGCGCGAGAAGTTCTACGACGGGATCGTGTTTCACCGCGTGATCGACGGTTTCATGGCGCAGACGGGCTGTCCGCAGGGCCGCGGCACGGGGCAGTCCAAGCATCCCAATCTGCCGGCGGAGTTCAATGCCGAACCGCATGTGCGCGGTGTGTGCTCGATGGCGCGGTCGTCGCTGCCCAATTCGGCCAATAGCCAGTTTTTCATCGTGTTCGATGACGCACGGTTCCTCGACAAGCAGTACACGGTCTGGGGCAAGGTGATCGAGGGCATGGAGGCCGTTGATCAATTGGCGAAGGGTGAGCCGCCGCGGTCGCCGGACAAGATGATTTCGGTGCGCGTTGCCGCCGACGTGGCGTAACTCATGACGCGCTTCGACAAGACGCCGCGGGCGGAACTGGGGATCGCAGGAGCGGCCGGATTGATGGGGGCGGCTGGCGTGGCGCTTGCGGCAGTTGCGGCGCATAGAGTGCCGACGCCCGCCATGGCGAGCGCGGCGCAGATGCTGATGGTGCATGCGGTGGCGGTGCTGGCCATCGCCGCCTGGGCTGTCCGGTCGGCTACGGCGGGCGGGTGGTGGCGCGCGGCGGCGCGCGTGATGTTGCTCGGCGTGGCGCTGTTTGCCGGCGACATCGCGCTCAGAGGCTTCGAGGCAGGCAGCCTGTTTCCCTTGGCGGCGCCGATAGGGGGCAGCCTCACCATTTTGGCGTGGGTGGTTGTGGCCGTGGCAGCGGCTGTCGAGTGGGCGCGGAGCTAGTGCTGGCCCAAGTTCAGGGCGGCTATTTCTTCGGAGCGGCCGGCTTTTCCTTCTTCGGCTTGCGCTTTTCCTTGGTGGAACGCTTTTCCTTGGCCATGACGTGTCTCCTTCGTTGATGGCGCACGATGATCGTGTTCGCTGAACCGTGCAAGGCCCATCGGACGGCGCGGTCCAGCGACTGTCACACGCCCGTTACATCTCCTTTGTGAAGTCGTTCCACAAGCGACCAACAACGGTTCGGGTGACAGACGTGAGCGAGACCACCAAGAACGGCCGGCCTATCCCAGAGCGTGTGAAGGCGGAGCTGCTGGACAGCTTCGATGAGGAGCTGGAACTTGAGCTGGAAGACGAGCATCTGGAGGGGCTGTTCGACGATATTGCCGAGCATCCGAGCGTCTCGACGCTGGACCGGACGGTCTATTTCAAGGAACTGTTCCGACTGCAGCGGGAGCTGGTGAAGCTGCAGGACTGGGTGGTGCATCAGAAGTTGAAGGTCGTCGTGGTCTTCGAGGGACGCGATGCGGCGGGCAAGGGGGGCGTGATCAAGCGGATCACGCAGCGGCTCAACCCGCGCGTCTGCCGGGTGGCGGCGTTGCCGGCCCCTAACGATCGGCAGCGGACGCAATGGTATTTCCAGCGCTATGCCGAACACCTGCCGGCGGCGGGCGAAATCGTGTTGTTCGACCGCTCCTGGTACAACCGGGCCGGCGTCGAGCGCGTCATGAAATTCTGCACAGATGACGAAGTCGAAGAATTCTTCCGATCGGTGCCGGATTTCGAGCGCATGCTCGTGCGGTCGGGGATTGTCCTGATCAAATACTGGTTCTCAATCTCGGACGAAGAGCAGAACCTGCGCTTCCGGATGCGTATTCACGATCCCATCAAACAATGGAAGCTGTCGCCGATGGATCTGGAGTCGCGGCGGCGCTGGGAGGCCTACACGAAGGCCAAAGAGGAGATGCTGGCGCGGACGCACATTCCAGAGGCGCGCTGGTGGATCGTGGAGGCTGACGACAAGAAGAAAGCGCGGCTCAACTGCATCAGTCATTTCCTGGCGCAGATCCCCTACGAGGAGGTGGCAAGGCCGCCAGTGCTTCTGCCCGAGCGCGTACGGCACCCGAATTATGCCCGTACGCCGGTGCCGGACGACATGCACGTGCCGGAGATTTACTGACGTCGCAGCACCTTGCGCGGACGCGTGAGGCGGTGATAGCTGGCGGGCGATTTCTGGCCAACCCGCGAGCGACATGACGTGCGCACGGATCTTTTCGATTTCGAACTACCCGAAGAGCGGATCGCGCTTTATCCAGCTGAGCCGCGGGATGCGGCGCGTATGCTGGTTGTCGATCCGCGGGCGGCGGCGTTTTTGGATCGCGGGGTGCGCGATCTGCCGGGCCTTCTGGAGCCCGGCGATGCGCTCGTTTTCAATGATACGCGGGTGATCCCGGCGGCGCTCGACGGGGTGCGCGTGCGCGACGGGGTGGTTGCCAAGGTTGCGTTCAATCTGATCAAGCGGGTGGATGGGGCACGTTGGCGGGCATTTGCGCGACCAGCGAAGCGGCTGGAGCCGGGAGACCGGGTTCGGTTCGGGCATACCAACACGAGTTGCCTTCTCGGCGCGCTCGACGCGACGGTCGTGGAGAAGCGCGATGCCGGCGAAGTGGAGCTGGCGTTCGATCTGACGGGGGATGATCTCGATCGGGCGATTGCCGCGGTAGGGGCGATGCCGTTGCCGCCCTACATTGCGTTGAAGCGGCCGCCGGGTGAGGCCGACCGGGCGAGCTATCAGACGATGTTTGCGGCCAAGGACGGGGCGGTCGCGGCGCCGACGGCTGGACTGCATTTCACCGATCGGCTGATTACGGCGATCGACGCGCGCGGGATCGAGCGGCACACGGTGACGCTGCATGTGGGAGCGGGGACGTTTCTGCCGGTGAAGGCGGAGGACACGTCGGGGCATCAGATGCATTCTGAGTGGGGATCGATCGATGCGGCCACGGCAGCTGCACTGAATGCGGTGCGGGCGCGGGGCAACCGTGTGGTGGCGGTAGGAACGACGTCGCTGCGGACACTGGAGAGTGCAGCGGGGGAGGATGGGCGGCTCGCCGGATGGTCGGGGGAAACGTCGATTTTCATCACGCCGGGGTACCGCTTCCGAGTGATCGGGGCGTTGATGACCAACTTCCATCTGCCGCGTTCGACGCTGTTCATGCTGGTTTCGGCATTGTCAGGGTTGGAGACCATGCAAGCGGCATACGCGCATGCGATTCAGCATGAGTACCGGTTCTATTCATACGGGGATGCAAGCCTGCTGTTCCCGGCGGCGGAAACGGGCTAACGAACGCGGCATGGATCAGACGGTGCAGACTTTCGGGTACACGCTGCTTGCGCAGGACGGCCATGCGCGGCGGGGCGAGATCATGACGCCGCGCGGGGTAATCCGCACGCCAGCGTTCATGCCGGTGGGGACGGTGGGCACCGTAAAGGCGCTCTATCCGGAACAGGTGAAAGAGGCCGGCGCCGATATCCTGCTTGGCAATACTTATCATTTGATGCTGCGGCCCGGCGCGGAGCGGATCGCGCGGCTCGGCGGCCTGCATAAGTTCATGCGCTGGGATGGGCCGATCCTGACCGACAGCGGCGGTTTTCAGGTGATGAGCCTCGCGACCATTCGCAAGATCACGGAAGAGGGGGCGCAGTTCCAGTCTCATATCGATGGGTCGCGGCACATGCTGACGCCGGAGCGGTCGATTGAAATCCAGTGTCTGCTCGGCTCCGACATCCAGATGCAGTTCGATGAATGCATCGAGTTGCCGGCGGAGCAGCGCGAGGTTGAGCGGGCGATGGCGTTGTCGCTGCGCTGGGCGGAGCGGTCGAAGCGGGCGTTCGAGGCGCAGGTAGCGGCCGGCGGGGCGACGCGGGGACAGGCGCTGTTTGCGATCGTGCAAGGTGGGGTTGATCCAGAGCTGCGGCAGCGGTCGGCGCGTGCGCTCGTTGAGATGGGCTTTCCAGGCTACGCGGTCGGTGGGCTGGCGGTCGGCGAAGGGCATGAGGCGATGGTGGCGACGCTCGAGGAGACGCTGCCGCATCTGCCGGCGGACAGGCCGCGCTATCTCATGGGGGTTGGAACGCCACTTGATCTCATTGAGAGCGTGCGGCGGGGTATCGATATGTTCGATTGCGTGATGCCGACGCGGAACGGGCGTCATGGCACGGCCTTCACCTGGGACGGTCGGGTGAACCTGCATAATGCCCGGCACGCAGAGGATCTTTCGCCGCTCGATCCAGAGAGCACGTGTCCGGCTGCGCGGGAGTATTCGCGGGCGTACCTCCATCACCTCGTCAAGTCGGGCGAGTATCTGGGTGCAATGATCCTGTCGTGGGTCAATACGGTCTTTTATCAGGATCTGATGGCGGCGATGCGGGCGGCCATCGCGGAGGGCCGGTTCGACGCCTGGGCCGAGGCCACGAAGGCGCGTTTGGACCGCAAAGGCTAGAGGTCGGCTATCTCGAATTTGAGACTGTGATCTGAGCCGCACCGATCAGCGGACCGGGGGCGTTTTCATCGCCGGTTTGCAGAACCACCACGGCCCCGTCGGCACCATTAAGATTCGCCAGGGGGATCTCCACGATGCGCGGTTCTCCATTCCATTGTTCGACGACTTGAATGTCGCGGACTATGTTGGTGTAGGCGATCTTCCGCCTGGCATTTTCGCCGCGGCCGATCGCGACCTCACGGCGCGCGAGGTAGGGCAACAGCACGACTGATGCGGCGCGGGCCGCGGCCGTTAGTCCGGCAGGGGCTGCCCCCAATGAAATGCGGATTGTGCCGTTGGCCTGTGTCATGCCGACTGTCACTGCCAATTGCGCGCCCAGGTCCTCAAGGTTCTTTTCGATTTCGTCGCGGTCGGCACCATTCATGTGGCGGATGCCGTTGACTACGACTTGCGGCGTATAAACCGAGCGGTCGCCACGGGCGCTTGCGTAGGCGCGTTGGCGCGCCGAATGGGCGGGCGATCCGTGCGTATCCTTCCACCCCAGTCGGTCCCAATAGTCGACGGGTAAAGAGATGACAGCGATGGATTTGTTTCGGGCGAGATCTTCGATGAGGGCATCGGCGGGCGGACACGAGGAGCAGCCTTGACTCGTGAAGAGTTCAACGACGCCGGTGACCGGCTCATCGGCTTGAGCGATTTGGCTGCCTGCGAGCGTTAGGGCGAGGGCAAGAGCGAGGCGCATGACGAACTCCGGTGGCGTGCATGGAGCTACGCGCGACCGGCGTCACGGTTTCAGTCATCACCTTCGCCTCATTAGCGGCTTCGATGAGCTTAGTGCTTAGAAGAACTGCAGCAGCGCCAAGCCGGAAACCAGCATGGCCAAGGGTGCGCCCAGGAAAATGGTCAACCGGCGGACCCATTCGTCCGCTCCGCTGGTGCGGCCGCTACTTCTGTGGTGCTCGGGCTGGTGCATGGCATAGCCCCTCTGTCGTTGGCGGATCCGGGCCCCGGCGGGGCAAGCAGTCGACCGCGTGCCAACTTGTCGCGGTGAATTTGCCCTGAAACGAGAAGCTTAGCAACCCAGAGTGTCAGGCGATGCTGACACATAAAAATGTCATGGATCAGAGATGTTGCTTTGTAAGGCGCCGAACATTTTGAATTCACTGCGGGTTTTGAGGCGAGCTTGGCGAATTTGCCAATTTTCTCTCCCGATTGAAAAGATATATGCCTGAAGAAACGACAATCGCTGCGCCCGTGAGTGATTGCAGGTCGGGGACGTCTGCAAAGACGAGATATCCAAATGATATCATTGAGATTAGCTGGAAATAGAGGAACGGGGCGACAGCGGAGGCGGGTGCAAGCCGGTAGGCATGCAGAAACAACCAATGCCCCATGCCGCCAAAGAAGCCGAGGCTCGCGAGCATGAGCCAGGCCTGGAGGTCGGGTGGGGTGGTCCAGGCCAAGTAGGCCAAGGGTGCGCCGAGGAAGGTACCGACGAACATCGAATAGAACAGCGTCACCATCGGCGGGTCGAAGGCGGCCATGTATCGCGTCAACAGCATAAAGAGGGCGTAGGCCAACATGGCGGACAGGGAATAGACTACGCCGATGTTGAAACCGGTCGTGCCCGCGGTGAGGTCGGTGGGGGCCATGGCGACGGCAACGCCGGAAAAACCGATGGCTATGGCAACGAGACGGCGCCATCCGACCCACTCGCCAAGGAATGGGCCAGCGAGCAGGGCCACGACCAGCGGCGCCAGGAAGACGATCGTGATTGCTTGATCTAGGCGCAGGGTTTGCAGCGCCAGGAAATTCAGGACCGTCGTCGACGCCATTAGAACGGAGCGCACGAGTTGGAGTTTGAGGTGCTTGGTGCGGAAGAGATCGGGCAGGGAGAGGGACCCGAAAAGCGGCACCAATATAAACAGGCCTAAGAATTGACCGATAAAGCGCGACCAGGCGACCTGGGTGACGGGCATGCCGTAATGCTGTCCCAGGTACTTCGCGGAGGTGTCTAGCGCGGAAAAGAACGTGATCGCCAGAATCATGAGGGCGATGGCACGCGGGCGGTCGACCGGCCGGTTAGACCGCGCGGTGGGTGCAGGATTGGTGTGTTCGATCTCGGAGGCGGGCTGCATATCCATCACGGGTGGCGCTCGTGTAGCCCATCTGATGTTTGGTATCCGCTTGCGGCTGGTGTCGAAACCAAACGTCAGATGCATATGCTGCACTAGAAACATTGACTTGCTCTTGTTCCTACTGACTCTGACATTGGCTTTCGATCATGCTGTAACGCGGAGCAAATGTCGGAGCCGGAACACTCGTCGCCGGTCGGGCGCCCCTCATAGCCCAAGCGCGGCAGCGGGTCAGGTGGCAAATTGGATCGGGGGCGGGATGGGCGCGTGATTGCGCCGCGGACCGCCTTGATAAAGAAGCGCGCATAGGAGGCCCGGGGTCGCCTTGACCCCCATGAGAAGCCCCCCTACAAGCAGCGCACGAATGGGCCGGTAGCTCAGTGGTAGAGCACGTGACTTTTAATCATGTGGTCGTCGGTTCGACCCCGACCCGGCTCACCATTCGTTATGATGACTTGGCGCCCGCCCGGATACTGTGTGCTCTGGAATCGGTCGTAAAAGGCCCTATGTGAAGGCAAGCCCGAGAGGGCGCGGAACTAAGCCCACGAATTCGCGGAGATACAGGACGTGACCCAGAGTGCCAACAACTGGATCGTGGAAACGGACTGGCTGGCACAGCACCTGGGATCACCGGGTCTCATTGTGCTCGATGCCTCATGGCACCTCCCGGACTCGGGCCGAAGCGCCAAGGATGAGTATCTGACCGAACACATTCCCGGCGCGTTGTTCTTCGACATCGACGATATTCGCGACGAGACGTCGGACCTGCCGCACATGCTGCCGTCGCAGGTGAAGTTTGCCTCACGCATGAAGAAGATGGGCATCGGCGATGGCATGCGCATCGTCGTCTACGACTCACACGGATTGTTTTCGGCCGCGCGTGCGTGGTGGACGTTCCGCGCCATGGGCCACAAGGATGTCGCGGTGCTGAACGGCGGTTTGCGCAAGTGGAAGGCCGAGGGCCGGCCACTTGAAGACGGGCGCCCGGTTCCCCGAACTGCGCGCCATTTCACGCCTCTCAAAGACAACGATCTTGTGCGTGACATCGACGATATGCGCCGCTACGTGGCGGAGGGGACCATTCAGATCGTGGATGCGCGGCCGGCTGGGCGGTTCGAGGGACGCGATCCCGAGCCGCGTCCGGGCTTGCGCTCGGGTCACATTCCTGGTTCGCGTAACGTGCCGTCGCCGAAGATCCTCAACGAGGACGGGACACTGAAGTCGCGCGATGAACTGATCGCGATTTTCAAAGAAGCGGGCATCGATCCGGCAAAGCCGGTGATCACGACGTGCGGGTCGGGCGTCACGGCGGCGATGCTGTCGTTTGCGCTGGCGGTGATCGGGCACACGAACGCACCCGTCTATGATGGGTCGTGGGCGGAGTGGGGCCGCGACAATGGACTGCCAGTGGCGACGGGCCCGGCTTAATCGGCCGACCTAATCCTCAGGAAAATACTGGTAAATCCACGTCTCAGTCAGTGGCGTGCCGTTGCGTTGCAGAAATGCGCGGATGTCAACGGGTTCACGGCCTTGGGCCTCGAGGTCGAAAACGGCGCGCCAGCGGTTGCGCTGATCGACGACGGGATGATTGTAGGACGTGCCGAGTTTGCCGCGCGAGGGCGTTACGACAAGTTCGACGCCGTCGTTGCGGCCGAGGCTGGCGAACGGTTGTCCCTGGAAGTCGATGACGAACTTGCGCACGCCCTGGGGCCGCTTGTGGCCGGGGCGGCCGCCTAGCCCGGTCCAGGTGTTTGTGGCGCGGGCGAGCGTGTCGGGGAAGGCGATATCGTCGAGCCAGGAGAGGCGATAGCGATAGGTGCGGTTTTCGCCGGTTTTAAAGACGCCGGCGGGGCACCAGTAGGCGGCGATGTTGTCGTGGATCTCGTCGTCGGTTGGGATTTCGAGAAGGTGTACGGCACCTTCGCCCCAATCGTCCTGCGGTTCGACCCAGGTGGAGGCGCGGCGCTCGTAGAAAACGCCATCGTCGAGGTAGTGAACGAAATCGCGGTCGCGCTGGAGAAGACCGAAGCCTTTTGGGTTTTTGTCCTGGAAAGCGTTGGTCATGACGGTCGGCGGATTATTGAGGGGGCGCCATAGCCGTTCGCCGTTGCCTAGGTGCAGTGCGAGACCGTCGCTGTCGTGGATTTCGGGGCGCCAATCGGCGGCCTGCTTCCGGCTGCTCTCCCCATACCAAAACATGGACGAGAAGGGCGCGATGCCGAGCCGTGTGATGTCGCGGCGGGCAAAAAGGCGGGCTTCGATGTCCATCACCACGCGATGGACCTCGCGGGAGTCGGTCAAGCGTTCGATGGAAAAGCGGTAGGCGCCGGCGACGCTGGGGCTGTCGAGCAAGGCGTGGATGATGAGGGGGCCGCTGGGGCCCGCGGAGAGATAGAACTCGCTGAATCGTGGGAACTCCTCGGGCGTCGGGAGGCCGGTGTCGATGGCAAGCGCGCGGGCGGAGAGACCGTATTGATTAAAGGGGCCGGAGGAGCGGAAGTAGGAGGCCCCGAGGAAGGCCAACCAGTCGGTTTCGAGATTTTCGGCCATGACGCGAAAGCCGGCGAAGCCGAGGCCGTCGGGGAGCTGGCGGGCGGGGTGATCGGGCGGGCTGTCGAATAGGCTGGATGTGTAGCGGACTTCGCGGGCCTGGCCGTCATCGACAACATGAATGCGGACCGGTTCGAGAAAGCCTTTGCCCATATGGAAAAGCTGCACGGGATGGCGGCGGTCGCGCTCGACCTGAAGGGTGCGGTCGCGGCGGAATTTGATCTGCTGGAAGGCGTCATAGTCGATCAAGTTCAAGACATCGCTGGACGCGGCCGGCGGCGGAATGAACGGCGCGCGGGCAAG
>VYKW01000057.1_pt1 | contig 46689 bp, 47 predicted proteins | sample 5114451 | NCBI WGS metagenome assembly VYKW01 (sample SAMN12291784, study PRJNA351875) | freshwater metagenome | isolation source: freshwater lake | place: USA: Michigan, Gull Lake | collected 2013-08-08
AGACAAAGGCGGCGAGGCGACCGTCGGAGCAGCCGCGCGCGGCGCCGCCGGCTCGGGCGCAGGCGCAGCCGGCCTGGGAGCCCTGGTATCGTTGTCCAATCCGCTACGCTTACCAAACACGACCTAGAACTCCACGCGTGCTTACTTCGACCTCAGCTTGTCGAGCAGAGGTGACAGGAAGGAGCCTTTCGGCTTCTTGGTCTCGCTGCGGCCGGTCAGCCGCTGGGCGATCTGCAGAAACATCTCAGTGGTCCGATGATTGGGCGACATCTCCGCAATCATCTGGCCGTTGTTCGCGGCCGCACCGAAGACCTGAGGCTCGAACGGTATCGAGGCGATCGGCTGGCTCTCGATCGCCTTGGCGAATTCGCTCGCATTGATCTCCGGCCGCTTGGGAACGCCGACCTGGTTCAGGCAGTACAGCGGCATGCGGTCGTTCGGGCGCGCGGCCTTGAGCAGGTCGTAGATGTTCTTGGTGTTGCGCAAGGAGGCAAGGTCCGGCGCGGCCACGATCAGGATGTCGTCCGCGCTGATCAGCGCCCGCTTGGTCCAGCCCGACCATTGGTGGGGAACATCGAGCACGATACACGGCATCGAGGCCCGGAGCGTATCGAAGATCGCATCGAACGCCTCGACGCCGAAATCGTAGACCCGGTCGAGCGTGGCAGGTGCCGCGAGCAGGCTCAGATGATCGGTGCATTTGGACAGCAGCCGGTCCATGAAGGCGATGTCGATTCGGTCCGGCGAGAACACGGCGTCGGCGATGCCTTGTGCGGGATCCTGGTTGTAGTCGAGACCGGCCGTACCGAAGGCGAGGTCGAGGTCGGCGACGACGGAATCCATCGAGAGGTCGCGGGCGATCGCCCAGGCGACGTTATGCGCGATGGTCGACGCGCCGACGCCGCCCTTGGCGCCAACGACGGCGATGATGCGGCCGACCGCCTTGGCCTCGGGCGCGGAGAACAGGTTGCAGATCGAGCGCACGACATCGATCGGCGTGACGGGAGACAGCACGTAATCGCTGACGCCGCGGCGCACCAGTTCGCGGTACAGCGTGACGTCATTGACGCGGCCGATCACGACGACGCGGGTGCCCGGATCGCAGACGGTCGCGAGCTGATCGAGGCCGGTGAGGATGTCGGAGCGCGCATCGGTCTCGAGGATGATCACGTTGGGGGTCGGCGCGGAGCGATAGGCCTCGATGGCCGCGGCCATGCCGCCCATCTGGACCTTCAGATGCGCCTTGCCCAGGCGCCGGTCCTCACCGGCGGCCTGAACCGTGGCGGCCGTCTCGACCGTCTCGCAGAACGCCTGCACCGACACGCGCGGGGCCGGCGCGATATGATCGTCGGCCGGCGGCGGCACGACGTCGGGCTGCTCCTCTGGGGTCTGTCGGGCGTAGCTGATCATTTGCCTGTGTCGCTGAGTTTGGCCTTATCGGCTTCGGGATAGGTGATCGCGGTTGACGATCCCTTGCGGTATTTGTCGAACAGCGCGGTGCGCCGCGTGGTGTAGGACGGCGTCTCGGCGCGCGGCTGCACCAGATCGGCGGGGTTGTCGACCATCGCGGCCATATTGCGCTGGTAGGCGCAACCGAAGTTCCAGTCCGGCTTGTTCTCGAACCAGTTCTTGTTCTTGATCGTGGGGCCGAGATCGTCAGGCCAGACGCCGCACGGGCCTGCCGTCGCCGACATTTTCGGATAGCTCAGGCGGATCGCCGCCATCTGGCGCGGGTCCTTGGGCTGATAGTTCCGCACGGTGAGGCCATGCGGCGGGACGCCGGCGGCAGCGAACAGCGATTGAATCTCGCGCATGGAATCGCCGGCCGCGCGCGCATTCGGCGTGCCGGTTGGCACGTCGGCGCTGATCGCGCCGGTGCCCTGGCGAAGCCAGCTCTGCGCCAGCGCCATCACTTCCGCGCGCTGCTCGGCGGTTAGGCCGCCACGGCCTTGACCGACGAAGACGACGAGCGAGTCGGGCGCCTCCTGGACGGCGATCGGATGGCGCAGCCGGTAGTCGTCAGGGATGCTCGCCGTCATGGCGTCGTCCCTGGCGTGGTTGCAGGCGCCGAGCAGGGCGGCCGTCGCGGTCAGCATGGCGGCGAGAGGCAGGCGGCGAGCGGGGCTGGATTTCGTGGTCATCGTTGCAGGTCCTTGTCCCAGCTCAGTCCGTGATGAAACCGTAGGTGCCGCGATAGCTGCGTCCGGGTTCGACCCGGCCGGGCACGCCATAGATGCGATTGATGCTGCCCAGAAGATCGGCTTGCCGATCGGATGCTGCGGCGAAGCCGTCGTCGGGACGTGAGAGATCCTTCTGCGCGACGGCGCGCACGACGAACGGCGTCACCAGCACCATCAGTTCGGTCTGGTTGTTGACGTAGTCGCGGCTGCGGAACAGCGTGCCGAGAACCGGCAACTGCATCAGGCCCGGCATGCCGCTGATCGCCTGCTTGGTCTGCTGCTGGATCAGGCCGGCCATCGCCATGGCGCCGCCGGAGGGGATCTCCAGCGTCGTCTCGGCGCGGCGGGTCTTGATCGAGGGAACGGTGAGCGAGTTCACGGTCGATGAAGTCACCGCCTGCGACAGGGTGATGGAGTTCTCGTTGGAGAGTTCGGACACCTCCGTCATCACTCGTAGCGAAATCCGGCCCTCGGCCAACACGACCGGTGTGAAGTTGAGGGAGATGCCGAACTTCTTGAAGCTGATCTGCGTCGTACAGACATGGGTCGTCGGATCGCAGGAATAGCCGGCCGGAACCGGGAACTCGCCGCCGGCGATGAAGGTAGCCGACTCGCCCGAGATCGCGGTCAGATTCGGCTCGGCCAGCGTGCGGATCACGCCGGCGTTCTCCATGGCCCGCAGCGTCGCCTGAACCGAAGACCCGAACGACGCGTTGATCGCATTGTTGGAGACCAGGTTGCTGCCATAGGCGGTGAACGGGTTGGAGTTGGCGAATTTGACCACCGCGGTGCCGTAATTGAGCTGGCCCGACAGATCGATGCCGAGCTGCTTGACGACGGAGCGCTGGACCTCGGCAACCGTCACCTTGAGCATGACCTGATCGCGGCCTCTGACCGTGATCGAGTTGACGACCTTGTCGGCGCCGCCTGCGAGTCGCGCCGCGAGCTCGCCGGCCTGCTGGGCCTCGATCTGGCTCGCGGCCGAGCCGCTCAGGACGATGCTGTCGCCGAGGCCCTCGATCTGGATGTCCGAATTGGGCAGCAGCTGCTTCAGCGCGGCACGCGCCCCGTTGAGATCGCGCTTGACCGCAATGTCATAGGCCGCGATCTGCTGTCCCTGGGCATCGAAGAAGACGATGTTGGTCTGGCCGACGGTTGCGCCGATGATGTAAGCGCGCTGCGACGAGCGGACCACGGCGTTGGCGATCTTTGGATCGGCGACGAGCACATCCTTGATGTCGCGGGGCAGATCGATGACCACGGATTTGCCGACGCCGAGCGCCAGGAAGCGCGCATTGATCTGGCCGTCGGCCGCGGCTGCCGTGACCGCCGGGCGGTAATCCGCCGCGATCACCGGCGCCAGCGCCGGATTCAAGGTCAGCGCAGCGGCGGCCGAAAACGACAGCGCGCGAACCATCGCGGTCCGCAGTTTTCGCTGATTTTCGCTGCATGTCATCGTGGTGGTCCTCTCGGTCACTTCTGCGTCGTCATCGTGCTGGGAATGCCGAAGCGGATGACGGCGACGCTGTCGCCGCGCCTGCGGCTGTTCTCGTCAGAGCGGTTCTCGGCGACGTTGATGTCGGCAATGCTGCGCAGGGCCAGCGACAGGGTCCCGCTCTGGCGCGCGCGCGCCAGCGTCTCGGCCTGCTCCGGCTTCAGTTCCAGGGTGACGGTCTTGCCGACGACGGTGGTCTGGCCATCCTTTTCCTTGGGCGCCTGGTCGATCGCCAGGACACGAATGTTCGACAGAATGATCTCCGAACTGATGACGTCGCCGGCATTGGGCTGCTCCGGATTGCGCTCGCGCTTGGACAAGAGCACGTCGACCCGATCATTCGGCAGGATGAAGCCGCCGGCCCCGGTCTCCGGTGAGATCTCGGTGGAGACGGCGCGCATGCCGGCGGGGAGGATCGCGGCCATGAAGCCCGAGCCATCGGCCTTGACCAGCTTCTGCTCGCGGATCGGCTCGCCGGCGATGAACGGCGCCCGGGCAATCATGCCGGTCACCTCGGCATCGCCCTTCGACCGATCCTTGCGCTGGATGAAGCTGGAGCTCGTCGTCGCCGCCGGCCAGCTCTGCCATTGCAGGTGTTCAGGCTTCAGCGACTGGCCGAGGTTGATGTCGGATTTGGCGACCAGGACTTCGACGGTCTCCACGGTCGGCGCAACAGCGGCGACCGGAGCCGGCCGATCGTCGGATCCGCTCGCGAGATATGCGGCCACGCCGCCAGCGCCCACAGCGATGGTGAGAACCACAACACGTGCGGTATTCATACGCTTCACTTTCCACATTACGCCGCGACGCTTCCGCCGCCGTGATGGGAGTTGAGCAGTTATTCGTCAAAGCATGGTTAATGAGGCGTATCTAAATCGCCTTAACACCGCGTTCACACGGTGTCTCAGGGCATCGCGAAGCGCGCCGCGTCGATCGTCTTCACCCAGTCGGTGTCCGGGTAGACCATCAATGCGCCCAGGGCGAGCGCGATGCCATAGGGCACGCCGCTCTCCCTGGCATGCAGACGGGCAAGCCAGGGCTGTCCGGCCAGCATGTACGGCAGCGGCCATTGCCGGAACTGCATCAGCAGCAGAGTCAGGACCCCGCCGAAAATCGATGCGTAGAGGAGGTAGTTCATCAGATGGGCGAAGCCGAACCATAGCGCGGCCGCCGACGCGACCTTGGCATCGCCGCCGCCGATCCAGCCGAATGCAAAGCAGGCAAATGCGACGACGAGCAGGAGTGCGCCGGCGCCAACATGGCTGAGCATGTCCTGCATTCCCATCCCGCTCAGCGGCGCCAGCACCAGAAATCCCGCAAGCAGCGCGAATGAGACGCGGTTCGAGATGGTCATCGTGAACAGGTCGCTCGCCGCGGCGAACGCCATCAGGGCCGGGAACAGCAGAAGGCGCGCAAGATCAAGGGTCATAGCTTCCGACGGCATTGGAGCGGCGCGGGTGGGCGGTCACGCGACGGTAGCGGCAAGACCTAAATGATCAGAAAACGGCTGCCACGGCCGGAGCACGGCGGCCGGCTTCACCAGATGCTGACGATGCGGGCGGTGAGAACGATGATGGACAGGCCGAGTGCGAGACATACCCAGCGCATCGTCGCATCGGTCCGACCAAGGGAGCGCCTGGACGCGCCGGCCGGCAGAACGTGGTTACGCATGACTGAACGCCACCGGAAAAGAACGCCAAAACAATAAAGGCCCCGGATCGCCGGGGCCTTTTTGCTCGATCGTGACGACCGCTTACTTCAGCGACGAGTTGATCGACGAGAACTTGGAGCTCAGGCTGGTGCCGAGACCGTTCACGGCGGCAATGATCGCGAGCGAGATGCCGGCAGCGATCAGGCCGTACTCGATGGCGGTCGCGCCGGATTCATCCTTCACGAAGCGAGCAAGCAGATTCTTCATAGGTAACTCCATGTACACGTGGCTGGTCGAACATGATCTGGTCGTTGCGGCGTTCTCAGCACCGTGACCATGCGGCTACCCTAGGCAGCAGGCATTTCGGCGTAGTTAATTCGGTCGATGAAACACGGCGACAAATGCCTGTTATTGCGCAGAGTAAATTTCGAATGAAGCGCACGAAGAAAAGTTGAAACATTGCGCAATCACATCTGAGTCCATCTTCGATGAGGTGGTTCCGCGCAGCCGGCGGCGCTTCGCGCAGCGCGATGTCGAGATGCGATGCGCCGTCATGCGCACACTTCTTTCCGGCATTTCTTCCATCCGCATCTTGCGCTCCCGGTGAGCACCCACGCGCCGTGGGTTCACGGCTCCTTAAGCGCGACGGAGTACGCCTCGGGAAAGTTCATGAAATGAGGCACGTGATGTCCGGTCTGCCATGGGAAGTCGCACTGATGCTCGGCCAGACCATCGAGAAGGTGCTGCCGATCACCCTGGCGCTCGCTGTGGTCTTTTCGGTCCTGAGCCATTTCTGGGCCTGCAATCCCGGCAAGCCGTGGTGGCAGAAGCGCGAGCTCGTCACCGACATGGTCTATTGGTTCTTCGTGCCGGTGTTCGCGCGTGTGCTGCGCATCGGGTTGCTCGTGCTCGGGGCAGGCGTGGTGTTCAAGATCCACGACGCAGACGAGTTGATCGCGTTCTATGAAAATGGCCACGGGCCGCTGGCCCAGCTGCCGGAATGGCTGCAGGGTCTGCTGTTCATCGTGCTCGCCGACTTCATGCTGTATTGGACGCACCGGCTGTTCCATGGCGGCGAGTTCTGGAAATATCATGCCGTGCATCACTCCTCCGAGGACCTTGAATGGATCTCGGCGGCGCGGTTTCATCCCATCAACCTGATCCTCGGCACGATCGCCGTCGACGTGATCCTGCTGATGGCCGGCATCTCGCCGAATGTGATGATCTGGGTCGGTCCGTTCACGACGTTCCATTCGGCCTTCGTGCACGCCAACCTCAACTGGACGCTCGGACCCTTCAAATATGTCCTGGCAACTCCGGTCTTCCATCGCTGGCACCACACCGCGATCGAAGAGGGCGGCAACACGAACTTTGCCGGCACCTTCCCGCTTTGGGACATTCTGTTCGGGACGTTCCGGATGCCGGAAGGTCGACTGCCGGAGAACTACGGCAAGGATGAAGCCGCGATGCCTGGCGAATTCGCCGGCCAGCTTGTCTTTCCCTTCCGCCGCTGAACGCCGGTCCGCAGGCTTAAGGCGAGAGGGCAACGTTTGCAGATCGTTCACCAATTGAGCGCAGATTTGCCGCGTCGGGCGCCGTCACCGCTGCGTATCGCTTGAGACGGCTCGTCAATGTCCCGGGGTTCCAGAATGTCGTTCAGTGTGTGGTGTCGTCCTCATCTTTCCCTGGCATGGCGCGCTTGCGTGGCCGCGATGCTGCTGTGGCCTGCCGCGGCGTCGGCCGATCCCGATCCGGCCATCGCCGTGAATGTCGATCAGGCGAAACTGGTCAAGCTGCCCGACAGGGTCGCCACCCTGGTGGTCGGCAACCCCATGATCGCGGATGTCACTCTGCAGAGCGGCGGCATCATCGTCGTCACGGGCAAGAGCTACGGGGCGACGAACTTCATTGCGATGGACCGCGGCGGCCAGGTGCTGGTCGATCGCCAGATCCAGGTGGCTGGTCCGACCGACAGGCTGGTGACGGTGTATCGCGGCGTCGATCGTGAGACGTATAGCTGTATGCCTGTGTGCCAGCGTCGGGTGACGCTGGGAGACGGTGACAATTACTTCAAGTCGGTGCTCGAGCAGGCCGGAACGATGTCCAGCACGGCGAGCGGCAGCGCCGCATCCGGCCCCAAGGCCAATTGACGCCAGCAGCGCCGCCGCCGGCGCCACGCTACCAGCGTTCTGCATCGCGCGAGGCGTATTGCCGCCTTGCGCTGCGCGTCGTGGTGCATGGGTGATCCGCGCAAATCTCTGCCGCGAGACCTTCTCTCGCAATGAGGCCTGCCGGGATGACGAACGATCGTGGCAATCTCGACACATGGTTAGCGGATCGTTGACGCGCCGCCCCACCTCGTCCGTTTCGTAGGAAACTCTTTCCCAACAAGTTTCCGCTATTTCTTTCACCCAGGTTGACGTGCCTCCCTCAAATCGGATGAACCCATGCAATCGTCCTCGATCGCCTCGTTGCGCAGCCTTTTGCGACGTTTTCGGCGCAATCGGCGGGCCTCCGCCGCGCTCGAATTCGCTCTGGTGGCGCCGATCTTCTTCGCGCTGCTGTTCGCGATCATCGAAACGGCCCTGATGTTCTTTGCCGGTCAGGTGCTCGAAACCATCACGCAGGATTCGGCGCGCATGATCCTCACCGGGCAGGCGCAGCAGGGGTCGTATACGCAGTCCCAGTTTGCGAGCTATGTCTGCAACCAGGTGCCGGCGCTGTTCGACTGCAACAAGATCTATATCGACGTGAAGAGCTACTCGAAGTTCGCCGACGTCTCGATCAGCAGCCAGATCGATAATTCCGGCAACTTCGTCAACAACATGACCTACAGCCCAGGCGCCGCCGGAGACATCGTCGTGGTCCGGCTGTTCTATCAATGGCCGATCTTCGTGACCGGGCTTGGCTACAACATCGCAAACCTCTCGGGCAGCAAGCGGCTGCTGGTTGGAACGGCCGCCTTCAAGAACGAGCCGTATTCATAAGACCGCCAAGGTGTCCATCATGCATTGTGCAAAAAGACCGGGAGCTTCGATGGGCGACCGCCTGCTTCGCCGCCTCGGCGCTTTCGGGGCCGACAAGCGGGGGATCGCCGCCACAGAATTCGCCTTCATTGTCCCGCTGATGCTGGTGATGTTCTTCGGTACAGTGGAGTTCTGCTCGGGGATCGCCGTCGATCGCAAGGTCACGTTGATGGCGCGGACCCTGTCCGATCTGACCTCTCAGTCGACCTCTGTCGGGGACTCCGACATGTCGAATTTCTTCGCTGCGTCGACTGGCATCATGTACCCCTATTCGACGACGCCGGTGAACGCGACGATCACTGAGCTCTATGTCGACCCCAAGACGATGCAGGCCACCGTGATGTGGAGCAAGGGATCGGCCCCGCGCTCGTCAGGCACCACGGTCGGTGTGCCGGCCGACCTGCTGGTCAGCGGCACCTACCTGATCTTCAGCGAGGTCAACTATCAATATGTGCCGACGATCGGCTATGTGATGGCGAAGACCGGCATCAAGCTCAGCGATGTCGCCTACACCCGCCCGCGGCAGTCGACCTGCGTGTTCTACAGTCCGAAGACGAGTTGCTAGAGCATGATCCGGAAAGGCGGAAACCGGCTTTCCGCAGATATCATGCTCAAACAAAGCGCTTAGCCAGCCGCCGCGTCGTCGCAGGCCGACCTTCGCAACCTCATCAACATCGAACATGAAAAAGGCCGCTTGACGCGGCCTTCTTTTTTTGACTTGCAGCTTTGTCAGCTGGGCCGAGCGGGTCGAAACTGACCCGCCGCCTTCAACGTCGCCAGCTTAGCTGGCTGCGCGGAGGTTGTCGGCCGACGACTTGCCCGAACGACGATCGGCCACGATCTCGTAGGAGATCTTCTGGCCTTCGCGCAGCGTGCCGAGACCGGCGCGCTCGACGGCGCTGATGTGCACGAACACGTCGTTGCCGCCGTCATCCGGCTGAATGAAGCCGTAGCCCTTGGTTGCGTTAAACCACTTCACGGTTCCCATGCTCACGGGGGTAGTTCCCTTCTCAGATATCAAATGCGTAACCCAGGATCCTGGGCTGGTTAGATCGAATTTTTGGAAGGGTCGTCAGCGTCTGAACCGGCTGTACCGGTAATAGCTAATCTCGTCCGGCCGAAAATCGATTGCCGCATATTCTATTGGAAATGGGGCCGCAAAACAATCCTGAGCTGCGCGCGCGCGCACGATTTTTTGCGCGCCGGCCGAGGACCGGCGCGCTGATTGCGCAAGAGATAATCATGCCGCGAGAGGGTGAAATAATGTTCCACCCTGGACTGAGCACTGACCGTTCAGCGGCGGCGGAACTGCCCGCCGCGCTGCGGCGCACCACGTGGAGGACCGCCTGGGCTGCTGGGCCGCTCATCCTTGTGACGGAAGATGAGGCGGCCCTTTTCCAGATCGTAGGGCGACATCTCGACGGTCACGCGGTCGCCCGCCAGCGTCTTGATGCGATTCTTTTTCATCTTGCCCGCGGTGTAGGCAACGATTTCGTGCCCCGCATCGAGTTGAACCCGGTAGCGCGCGTCGGGAAGGATTTCGGTGACCAGCCCTTCGAACTGGATCAGCTCTTCCTTAGCCATGTCTCTCTCCAGATCGATAGACGTCTAGTTTGGCCGTTGGTTGCGGTTATGAGCGTGGTTTTTGGGTCTGCCTTCGCGATGCAGGAATGCAACGCCTTGAATCGACCCGGACTTGCCGCCGCCTTGCGACGGTCGGTTGGGCTCCTGACGATTGCCTGGCAGAGCCGGCATCTTAGCATTGGAACGCCGACGACGGCGAGGGCCTTTTGCGGCGTTGCCACCATCATTGGCCCGCGCATTCTGCATGCCAGGGCGGCCGCCAGGACGCTGGGGCTGGCCGGCGGGCGCCGCGTCGCGGTGACCCGGCGTCCGGCGATCCTCGCGCGGCAGCGTGGTCTTGGTCAGCCGCTCGATGTCCCGCAGGTAGGACAGTTCGTCCGCTCCCGCCACCAGCGAGATCGCGACGCCATCGGCGCCGGCGCGCGCGGTGCGCCCGATCCGGTGCACATAGGTCTCCGGTACGTTCGGCAGGTCGAAGTTGACGACGTGGCTGACGCCGTCGACGTCGATGCCGCGCGCGGCAATATCGGTGGCGACCAGGGTGCGGATCTCACCGGTACGGAACGCTGCCAGGGTGCGCTCGCGGTGGTTCTGCGACTTGTTGCCGTGAATGGCCTGAGCCGGAATGCCAGCCTTTTCGAGGCCCTTCACGACCTTGTCGGCCCCGTGCTTGGTGCGGGTGAACACCAGTGCCCGATTGACCGGCTCATCCTTGAGCAACTGGGCCAGCAGGCTCGGCTTGGCGGAGTGGTCGACCTGGATCACGCGCTGGGTGATGCGCTCGACCGTCGACGACACCGGCGTCACCGCCACCCGCGCGGGATCGCGCAGCATGGCGTCGGCCAGTTCGGCGATGTCCTTCGGCATGGTCGCCGAGAAGAACAGGGTCTGGCGCTTGATCGGCAGCTTGGCCACGATCTTTCGGATGTCGTTGATGAAGCCCATGTCGAGCATGCGGTCGGCTTCATCGAGCACGAGGAACTCGACCTGGGTCAGCTTCAGGGCATTGCCCTGAACGAGGTCGAGCAGCCGGCCGGGCGTGGCGACCAGAACGTCGACGCCCGGCATCAAAGCGCGGACCTGGCGTCCCATGGGCACACCGCCGATGGCAAGCGCCGAGGTCAGGCGGATATGACGGCCATAGGTGTTGAAGCTGTCGAGGATCTGGCCCGACAACTCGCGGGTCGGGCTCAGCACCAGCACGCGTGCCGTTTTCGGCTGCGGCTTGATGCGGTTTTCCAGCAGACGATGCAGGATCGGCAGCGCAAAGGATGCCGTCTTGCCGGTTCCGGTCTGCGCGATGCCGATCACGTCGCGGCCTTGAAGCGCGATCGGGATGGTCTGGGCCTGGATCGGGGTGGGGGTGGTGTAGTTTTCTTCCTTCAGCGCGCGCGTCAGCGCGTCGGCGAGGTTAAAATCCTGGAAGGATGTCAAAAGCGTGGGCTTTCCATATGAGGATAAGGCCCTCGTCGGCATGGGACCGGACGCGGGCGGGTGACTAGAGACACCCGCGTGTTTGGAGCGCCTATTGTGGAGTGCTGAGGATGCGGAGCCAAAAGCTCTGGATGAGCTAAAGAACACGCGGCTCGCAAAGATCCGGCTGATTCGCCTCGATCTGCCAGCTATATGGAGCAGCTGCGCGCCACTTTCAAGGCCACGTGCGTACCGCAGTGGCGATCGAGGTGGTACCCCGCTGCTTTAAAATTAGTCATTCAAAACAATCTGCACAAATTTGGCGCTGCTTGCTGTCCGATTGGTCAGGTTCGCTGCTCAAAAGATGGGCTGTCGGTTGCGACCTTCGGTCGCGATTGGACTGATTTTTAATATTCCTTCAATGGCTTACCCGGTGTGAGGGGCGTGGCACGCTTCTTGCGATTCTTCCGCCGCAGACCGCCGGCCGCTTTGGCTGCGAAGCACGTCTGCGTCAGGGAGATATTCACTCATGCTTACTCGACTCACTCAGGAATTAACGGCGCCGTTCAGCCGCCGTCGCTGGCTGGCTGCTGCTGCCGGCCTGGCACTTGGCGCTGCCGGCTTCGGCCCGGCGATGGCCGCGGACGACACCATCAAGATCGGCGTTCTGCATTCGCTGTCCGGCACCATGGCGATCAGCGAGACCACGCTGAAGGACACGATCCTGTTCCTGATCGACGAGCAGAACAAGAAGGGCGGCGTGCTCGGCAAGAAGCTCGAGGCCGTCGTGGTCGACCCCGCTTCGAACTGGCCGCTGTTCGCCGAGAAGGCGCGCGAGCTGATCACCAAGAACAAGGTCGCGGTCGTGTTCGGCTGCTGGACCTCGGTGTCGCGCAAGTCGGTGCTGCCGGTGTTCAAGGAGCTCAACAGCATCCTGTTCTACCCGGTCCAGTACGAGGGCGAGGAGAGCGAGCGCAACGTGTTCTACACCGGTGCGGCGCCGAACCAGCAGGCGATCCCGGCGGTCGACTACCTGATGAAGGAAGAGAAGGTGAAGCGCTGGGTGCTGGCCGGCACCGACTACGTCTATCCGCGCACTACCAACAAGATCCTGGAAGCCTACCTGAAGTCCAAGGGCGTGGCTCAGGACGACATCATGATCAACTACACGCCGTTCGGTCACTCCGACTGGCAGACGATCGTCGCCGACATCAAGAAGTTCGGCTCGGCCGGCAAGAAGACCGCCGTGGTCTCGACCATTAACGGCGACGCCAACGTTCCGTTCTACAAGGAGCTCGGCAACCAGGGCATCAAGGCCAAGGATATCCCGGTGGTCGCGTTCTCGGTGGGTGAGGAAGAGCTCGCCGGCATCGACACCAAGCCGCTGGTCGGCCATCTCGCCGCCTGGAACTATTTCGAGTCGATCAAGACCCCGGCCAACGAGAAGTTCATCAAGGATTGGCAGGCCTACACCAAGAACCCGAAGCGCGTCACCAACGACCCGATGGAAGCGCATGTGATCGGCTTCAACATGTGGGTGAAGGCGGTCGAGAAGGTCAAGTCGACCGACGCCGACAAGGTCATCGATGCGCTGCCCGGCACCGAGGCTCCGAACCTGACCGGCGGCGTGTCGAAGATGCTGCCGAACCACCACATCACCAAGCCGGTGTTCATCGGCGAGATCAAGGGTGATGGCCAGTTCAGCGTCGTCTACAAGACCAAGGACCTGGTCCCCGGCGACGCCTGGTCGAAGGAGCTCGAAGGCTCCAAGGACCTGATCGGCGACTGGGTCGGCAAGAAGTGCGGCAACTTCAACGTCAAGACCAACAAGTGCCTGGGTTCGGGCACCTGATCCCGACCTGACGACTTCATCACGACCGGAGAAGGCGGCGATCAGTGCCGCCTTCTCTCTTCCTCCTGCCGGGGTGGTCCAGTGCTTGCCATTGTTCTCGCGATTGTTCGCAGCCTTCTTCTATCCATTGCCCTGATCGTCGCGGCCGTTCCGGCCTTCGCCGCCAGCTTCGAAGAGTCCGTCGCCAAATTCGCCAATGACGATTTCTCCGACACCGATGATGCGGTGGGCGAGATCGCGGTGTCTGGCAATCCGCTGGCCTATCCGATCATCAGCGCGCTGCAGGACGAGCGGCTGATGTTCGATGCCGAGACCAAGAAGGTCTATGTCAAGCAGGCCGACGGCAAGATCATCGATGCGGCCACCGGCGCGGCCGTCGACAAGCTGCCCGACAATGCCGCGGCGGTGAGCCTCAACAATCGCCTGCGCCGCAGTGTCGACGCCGCGCTGGGCGGCCTGACCCTGCTGTCGCCGGACGTGACCACGCGGCTGTCGGCTGCGAAATCCGTGTTCAAGTCGCATGACGAGGCGACGCTGCCGACGGTGGACTCGGCGCTCGCCAAGGAAACCAACCGCAGCGTCAAACAGGCGCTGACCGAGGCGCGCGCCGCCATTCTCCTGTTCAAGTCCGATGCCAGCGAGGTCGACAAGCTCGAGGCCGTCGCGACCATCAGGGCGCGCAGCGATCAGGAAGCGCTGGCGCTGCTGACCGAGATCAGCGGCGGCGATCAGCCGGCGAGCGTTGCCAAGGCCGCGGCCGGCGCCATCGCCGCGATCCAGAGTTCGCTCGCGATCTGGTCCGGCGTGCAGAACGCCTGGTACGGTCTGTCGCTCGGCTCGGTGCTGCTGCTGGCCGCCATTGGCCTCGCCATCACCTTCGGCGTCATGGGCGTCATCAACATGGCCCATGGCGAGATGGTGATGCTCGGCGCCTACACCACCTTCGTCGTGCAGGAGGTGATCCGCACGCGCTACCCGGCGCTGTTCGACTATTCGCTGCTGATCGCGACCCCGCTCGCTTTCTTGGTGGCCGGGGCAATCGGCGTGCTGATCGAACGCACCATCATCCGCTTCCTCTATGGTCGTCCGCTGGAGACGCTGCTGGCCACCTGGGGCCTGTCGCTGATCCTGCAGCAGGCGGTGCGTTCTGCCTTCGGCCCCACCAACCGCGAGGTCGGCAATCCCTCCTGGATGAGCGGCGCGTTCGAGCTCGGCCAGATCACCATCACCTATAACCGGCTCTGGATCCTCTGCTTCACCATGGCCGTCTTCGCGATCCTGCTGGCGATGCTGCGCTACACCGCGCTTGGGCTCGAGATGCGCGCGGTGACGCAGAACCGCCGCATGGCCGCGTCGATGGGCATCGCGACGTCGCGGGTCGATGCGCTCACCTTCGGCCTCGGCTCCGGCATTGCCGGCATCGCCGGCGTGGCGCTGTCGCAGATCGACAATGTCAGCCCCAACCTCGGCCAGAGCTACATCATCGACTCCTTCATGGTCGTGGTGTTCGGCGGCGTCGGCAATCTCTGGGGCACTTTGGTCGGCGCCTTCACACTCGGCATCGCCAACAAGTTCCTGGAGCCGGTCGCCGGCGCCGTGCTCGGCAAGATCGCTATCCTGGTGCTGATCATCCTGTTCATTCAGAAGCGCCCGCGCGGTCTGTTCGCGCTCAAGGGCCGGGCGGTGGAAGCATGATGCCGCATATGCTGACGAGGTCGCTGGACCGCGCCGCGACCATCTTCGTGCTGATCGTGGCCGCCTGCGGCGTCCTGATCCCGCTGTCGAACCTGCTGCTGCCGGCGGGCTCCGCGCTGCAGGTGCCGACCTATCTGGTCGCGCTATGGGGCAAATATGTCTGCTACGCCATCCTGGCGCTCTCGATCGATCTGATCTGGGGCTATTGCGGCATCCTCTCGCTCGGCCACGGCGCGTTCTTCGCGCTCGGCGGCTATGCGATGGGCATGTATCTGATGCGCCAGATCGGCACCCGCGGCGTCTACGGCAATCCGATTCTGCCGGACTTCATGGTGTTCCTGAACTACTCCAAGCTGCCGTGGTACTGGCACGGCTTCGACATGTTCTGGTTCGCCGCGCTGATGGTCTTGTTCGTGCCGGGCCTGCTCGCGTTCTGTTTCGGCTGGCTGGCGTTCCGCTCGCGTGTGACTGGCGTGTATCTGTCGATCATCACCCAGGCGATGACCTACGCGTTGCTGCTCGCTTTCTTTCGCAACGATTTCGGCTTCGGCGGCAACAACGGTCTGACCGATTTCAAGGATATTCTCGGCTTCAACGTCCAGGCGGAGGGCACCCGCGCCGCCTTGTTCGCGCTGAGCTGCCTCGCGCTCATTCTGGCCTTCCTGATCTGCCGCGCCGTGGTGTCGTCCAAGCTCGGCAAGGTGCTGATCGCGATCCGCGACGCCGAGTCGCGGACGCGCTTCCTCGGCTATCGCGTCGAGTCCTACAAGCTGTTCGTGTTCACGCTGTCGGCCTGCATGGCCGGCGTGGCCGGCGCTCTCTACGTGCCGCAGGTCGGTATCATCAACCCCTCGGAGTTCGCGCCGGGCAATTCGATCGAGGCGGTGATCTGGGTCGCGGTCGGCGGTCGCGGCACGCTGGTCGGCGCGGCGCTCGGCGCCGTCGTCGTCAACTACGCCAAGACCTTCTTCACGTCAGGCGTGCTCGCGCCCTATTGGCTGTTCATGCTCGGTGCGTTGTTCGTCCTGGTCACCCTGCTGCTGCCCAAGGGCATCCTCGGCACCTTCAACAGCTGGTGGGATCATGTCAGCAGCAAGACGCCGAACGCCGACAGCGCCGCCCGCGAGGACGGCGTCACTGAACCCAAGATGGCGGAGTGAGCGGCATGAATGTGATGGATACGAGATCGACCTCCGCGCTGCTCTATCTCGACGGCGTGCACGTCTCCTTCGACGGCTTCCACGCCATCAATAATCTCTCGCTGGCGTTGGAGCCTGGCGAGATGCGCGCCATCATCGGGCCGAACGGCGCCGGCAAGACCACGATGATGGACATTATCACCGGCAAGACCAAGCCCGACGAGGGCACGGTGCTGTTCGACGGCAAGACTGATCTCACCCGCCTCGACGAGACACGCATTGCCGAGCTCGGCATCGGCCGCAAATTCCAGAAGCCGACCGTGTTCGAGAGTCAGTCGGTCGAGGACAATCTGCTGCTGGCGCTCAACGTCGACCACAGCGTCAAGGGCACGCTGTTCTGGCGCGGCTCGAGGGGCGAGGCTGAGCAGATCGACAAGGTGCTGGAGACGGTGCGGCTGAAGGACGTCCGGCGCAAGCTCGCCGGCAGCCTGTCGCACGGCCAGAAGCAGTGGCTGGAGATCGGCATGCTCCTGGCGCAGGACCCGAAGCTGCTGCTGGTTGACGAGCCGGTGGCCGGGATGACCGATGTGGAAACGCATCAGACCGCCGAGCTGCTCAAGGAAATCAACAAGGATCATACCGTCATGGTCGTCGAGCACGACATGACCTTCGTCCGCGAGCTCGGCGTCAAGGTCACCTGCCTGCATGAAGGCACTGTCCTCGCTGAGGGCACTATCGATCAGGTGTCGTCGAACGAGCGGGTGATCGAAGTGTATCTGGGTCGATAAGCGAATAGGCGAGTAGCGAATAGGGAAGCGCAGAGACATGAACGGAACGGCAGATTCTATTCGCTATTCGCTATTCGCCATTCGCCCCTCATCGACCGGAGGTTGCTGATGCTGACCGTCGACAACATCAACCTCTATTACGGCGCCGCCCAGGCGCTGCGCGGCGTCTCGATTGCGGCTGAGCCGGGCAAGGTGACCTGCGTGCTCGGCCGCAACGGCGTCGGCAAGACCTCGCTCTTGCGGGCGTTGGTCGGGCAATATCCGCTGGCCTCCGGCAGCATCACCTTCGATGGCGCCGACATCACCCATCTCAAGCCCTATGAGCGGGCGCGCAAGGGCATCGGCTTCGTGCCGCAGGGTCGTGAGATCTTTCCGCTGCTGACGGTGGAGGAGAACCTCAAGACCGGCTTCGGCCCGCTGAAGCGCAGCGACCGCAGCATTCCGGACGACGTGTTCTCGCTGTTTCCGGTGCTGCAGTCGATGCTCGGCCGGCGCGGCGGCGACCTCTCCGGCGGCCAGCAGCAGCAGCTCGCAATCGGCCGCGCGATGGTGATGCGGCCGAAGGTCCTGCTGCTCGACGAGCCGACCGAGGGCATCCAGCCCTCGATCATCAAGGACATCGGCCGGGCCATCTCTTACTTGCGCAATCTCGGCAACATCGCCATCGTCCTGGTCGAGCAATATCTCGACTTTGCCTGCGAACTCGGCGACAACTTCGCCGTCATGGATCGCGGCGCGGTGAAATTCACATGCACCCGCGCCAATCTCGATCCGGCCGAGATCAGCCGCCAGATGGCGCTTTGATCGTCATTTAGCTTGGTGGACGCGGTCTCGCCCGCGTCTGGTCCCAGGGGAGGGGATCGATGCGGGCCGATCCCGCCAGCGCCGCTGCCGATATCTTCGAGGCCAACCGCGCCCGTGGCGCGGTGCGTTTCGATGTGCTGCTGCAGGATGGCATGACGCGGCGTCATCATCTGCATGAATCCGGCTCGCTGCGCGTGCGCTTTCCCTCGCCCGAGGATGACGGCCTATCGGCGATGTTCGTCAACACGGCGGGCGGCATCGCCGGCGGCGATCGCTTCGCGGTCGAGGTCGCGGCCGGCGAAGGCAGCCGCGTAACGCTGTCAAGCGCCGCCGCCGAGAAGGTGTATCGCGCCCCGGGTAAGCCGGCCGAGCTCGACATTGCGCTGACCGCCGCGGCGGGCGCGCATATCGCGTGGCTGCCGCAGGAGACCATCCTGTTCGATCGCGCCCGTATTCACCGCCGCATCGACATCGATCTCGCCGCAACCGCGTCTCTCCTGCTGTGCGAGATCGTCGTGTTCGGCCGTACCGCCATGGGCGAACGCATGCGCGAGGGCGAGTTCGTCGATCGCTGGCGGCTGCGGCGCGGCGGCAGGCTGGTGTTCGCCGAGACGGTCCGCCTCGACGGCGACATCGGCGGCAAACTGGCGCATCCGGCGATCGCCAACGGCGCCGCGGCGATCGGGACGGCGCTGATCGTGCCGGGCGACGCGGCGCTGGTCGAGCGCATCCGGGAGAGCCTGCCGGCGTTCCGGGGCGAGGCCGGGCTGTCGGCCTGGAATGGATTTGCAATGGCGCGCTTCTGTGCCCAAGATGCCGCGAGCCTGCGCGCCGACATGATGGCCGTGCTCGGCTGCGCCTCCGCCGTGCCGCTGCCGCGGCTCTGGCTTAATTAGACGTTGACCAACTGACGATTACCAGAAGACGTTGACCAGACGACGATCACCAGAGAGCCCGCATGAACCTGTCTCCCCGCGAAAAGGACAAGCTCCTGATCTCGATGGCCGCCATCGTGGCCCGCCGCAGGCTCGAGCGCGGCGTCAAGCTGAACCATCCCGAGGCGGTCGCGATCATCTCCGACTTCATCCTCGAAGGCGCGCGTGATGGCCGCACCGTGGCCGAACTGATGCAGGCCGGCGCCCAGGTCCTGACCCGCGACCAGGTGATGCCGGGCATTCCTGAGATGATCCACGACATCCAGGTCGAGGCGACCTTCCCGGACGGCACCAAGCTCGTCACGGTGCACGAGCCGATCCGGTGAGGTAGGCGCAAACATTGTTGGCCGTCATGCCCGGGCTCGACCCGGGCATCCACGCCCTCCGATCCGCAAGGTGGGAGGTGGATGGCCGGGACAAGCCCGGCCATGACGCAGCGGAGATAGGCGAGGTAACACATGATCCCCGGCGAACTCTTTATTCAGGACGGCGAGATCGAGCTCAATGCCGGCCGCAAGACGGTGACGCTCTCGGTCGCCAACACCGGCGACCGGCCGATCCAGGTCGGCTCGCACTACCATTTCTTCGAGACCAATCCGGCGCTGAAATTTGACCGCAAGAAAGCGCGCGGCATGCGGCTGGACATCGCCGCCGGCACGGCGGTGCGCTTCGAGCCCGGCCAGACCCGCGACGTGCAGTTGGTGGCGCTCGCGGGCAAGCGCATGGTCTACGGCTTCCGCGGCGACGTCATGGGCAAGCTGTAGACCGATGCCGACCGGGTTACGCCTTGTCTCCGAAGCCGCCGAGCTCGCGGCCCGCCGCCACGCCGGCCAGCAGCGCAAGGGCCGTGATGAGGAGCCTTACGTCAATCATCTCGCCGAGGTCGCGAGCGTCCTCGCGGCGACCAGTGATGGCGCGGACGCCGAGTTGGTCGCAGCCGGCTGGCTGCACGACATCATCGAGGACACCGACACCACCGCCGACGAGCTGACGCAGCGTTTCGGTGCGCGCGTCGCCGGCCTCGTCGAGGAGGTGACGGACGACATGACGCTGCCGAAGAGCGAGCGCCGCGCCGTGCAGGTCATCGCCGCTCCCGGCAAGTCTGCGGGCGCCAAGCAGATCAAGATCGCCGACAAGATCAGCAACATCCGCGCCCGCATCTTCTTCGAGCCGGATCTCGAGCAGCAGCTCGAACTCATGGAGTATCTCGGCTGGGCCGAGCAGGTCGTCGCCGGCTGCCGCGGCGTGAACCCGCGGCTGGATACGCTATTCGACGAGACCGTTGCGAATGCGCGGGGCTCGCTGTGAGCAAACGGCCGGCGTCTCGCCATCACGACAAGCAGAGCTAATTGGGGGCCAACGATGTCCGTCAAGATCAAGCGTTCCGTCTATGCCGACATGTTCGGCCCGACCACCGGCGACAAAGTCCGGTTGGCCGACACCGATCTGATCATCGAGGTCGAGAAGGACTTCACCATTTATGGCGAGGAGGTGAAGTTCGGCGGCGGCAAGGTGATCCGTGACGGCATGGGGCAGTCGCAGGCGACCAACAAGCAGGGCGCCGCCGACACCGTCATCACCAACGCCCTGATCGTCGATCATTGGGGGGTCGTGAAGGCTGACGTCGCGATCAAGGACGGCATGATCAGCGCGATCGGCAAGGCCGGCAATCCCGACATCCAGCCCGGCGTCACCATCGTGATCGGCCCGGGCACCGACGTGATCGCGGGCGAGGGCAAGATCCTCACCGCCGGCGGCTTCGACAGCCACATCCATTTCATCTGCCCGCAACAGATCGAGCACGCGCTGATGTCCGGCGTCACCTCGCTGCTCGGCGGCGGTACCGGTCCGTCGCACGGTACTTTCGCCACGACCTGCACGCCCGGCCCATGGCATATCGGGCGCATGATGCAGTCGTTCGATGCGTTCCCGGTGAACCTCGGCATTTCCGGCAAGGGCAATGCGTCGCGCCCGGCCGCGCTGGTCGAGATGATCAAGGCCGGCGCCTGCGCGCTGAAGCTGCACGAGGATTGGGGCACCACGCCTGCCGCGATCGACAACTGCCTCTCGGTCGCCGACGACCACGACATTCAGGTCATGCTGCATTCGGACACGCTGAACGAGTCGGGCTTCGTCGAGGATACGATCAAGGCGTTCAAGGGCCGCACCATCCACGCCTTCCACACCGAGGGCGCCGGCGGTGGCCATGCGCCCGACATCATCAAGGTCGCCGGGCTGAAGAACGTGCTGCCGTCCTCGACCAATCCGACGCGACCGTTCACGCGCAACACCATCGACGAGCATCTGGACATGCTGATGGTGTGCCATCATCTCGATCCATCGATCGCCGAGGATCTGGCGTTCGCCGAAAGCCGCATCCGCAAGGAGACGATCGCGGCCGAGGACATCCTGCACGATCTCGGCGCGCTCTCGATGATGTCGTCGGACTCGCAGGCGATGGGGCGGCTCGGCGAGGTCATCATCCGGACCTGGCAGACCGCCGACAAGATGAAGAAGCAGCGCGGCGCCTTGCCGCAAGACAAAGGCAAGGACAATGACAATTTCCGCGTCAAGCGCTACATCGCCAAATACACGATCAACCCGGCGATCGCGCATGGCGTGTCCAAGTTGATCGGTTCGGTCGAGAAGGGCAAGCTCGCCGACCTCGTGCTGTGGTCGCCGGCCTTTTTCGGCGTCAAGCCGGACTGCGTCATCAAGGGCGGTACGATCGTGGCGGCGCCGATGGGCGATCCCAACGCCTCGATCCCGACTCCGCAGCCGGTGCATTACCAGCCGATGTTCGGCGCGTTCGGCAAGTCGTTGACGGCGTCGTCGGTGATCTTCACCTCGAAGGCGGCGGTCGCGGGCGGCCTTGCGCGCAAGCTCGGCCTCTCCAAGAAGCTCTACGCGGTGCAGAACACCCGCGGCAAGATCTCGAAGAAGAGCATGATTCACAACGATGCGACGCCGGAGATCGAGGTCGATCCCGAGACCTATGAGGTGCGCGCAGACGGCGAGCTCCTGACCTGCGAGCCTGCCGAGGTGCTGCCCATGGCGCAGCGCTATTTCATGTTCTAAACTTGCTTCCGGTACCCAGAACCAGAAACGTACCGGGAGGACTGCCTCGTGATTTATGTCGTTGCCACCTTGACCATCAAGCCTGAAACCCGCGCGGAATTCATTGCTGCGGCGACCGCCTGTATTGCAGGGACCCGCAAGGAACCCGGCAATATCGCCTATGACCTGCACGAGAGCGTCACCGATCCGAGCCGGATGGTCTTTGTCGAGCAGTGGGAAAACGCCGAGGCTTTGGTGCCGCATCGCGCGACCGAGCACATGAAGACGTTCGGGCGCGTCGCGGTGAAATGCATGGCGGCGCCGCCGAAGATCGAGATCATTACGCCTGAGAAGGTCGATGTCCGCTGAGCGGAATTACGAGATGAGGATGTCAGCATGATCCGCGCCACGCGTGTGCTGGGGCAACATCGTTGGACAGAGGCGGCCGCCGATTCCGTACTGCTCGATTTCGACGATCGGCATCGGCGACGGCTGGCGATGACCGGCACGCGCGGGCTCGCATTCGTGCTCGACCTCGCGCACGCCACCGCGCTTCGCGGCGGCGATGCCCTGGTGCTGGAGGACGGCCGGCTGGTCGAGGTCGTTGCCGCGGCGGAGCCGCTGCTGGAGATCCGCGCCAGCGATCCGCATCATCTGGTGCGGCTCGCCTGGCATCTCGGCAACCGGCATCTGCCGACCCAGATCATGGCCAAGAGCCTGCGCATCCGCCGTGACCACGTGATCGAGGCGATGGTCAAGGGTCTCGGCGCGCGCGTCATCGAGATCGAGGCGCCGTTCGATCCGGAAGGCGGCGCCTATGCCGAGCCCAGCCATGCGCAGGGCCATGATGAACATGATCACCATCATGGCCACGATGATCATCACGATCATGGCGGGCACGAGCACGCGCATCACGGCCATGACCACGGCCACGCGCATGACGATCATGTGCATGACGAGCACTGCGGCCACGGCCATCATCATCACGGCCATGCCCATGCTCATGACCGCAAGTGAGCGGCCGCATGTCTCCGCGGCGATGACCGAGCTGGATCATCCGGCGCTCTACCGTCTGATGACGTGGTTGTCGCCGGCCTTCCCGGTGGGCGGCTTCGCCTATTCGAGCGGCATCGAATGGGCCGTCGAAGCCGGCGATGTCGACGATGCCGCTTCGCTTCGCGGCTGGCTCTCGACGATGCTGACCGACGGCTCCGGCTTCTGCGATGCGGTTTTCCTCGTGCATGCGCATCGCGCCATGGAGCTCGGCGACATCGACCGCCTGCGCGAGGTTGCGGAGCTTGCCGCTGCTTTCGTGCCGTCGCGGGAGCGGCAATTGGAGACGACCGCGCAAGGCCGTGCCTTCATCGAGATCGCGCGTTCGGCGTGGAATTCCCCAGGTCTCGACGACGCGGTGTCGCAGTGCGAGGCCATGGTCTACCCTGTCGCCGTCGGCGTGGTGGGCGCTGCCCATGGCATTCCGTCAAGCCTGCTGCTGCACGCTTACCTTCACGCGGTGACGTCGAATTGGATCTCTGCGGGAAGCCGGTTGATCCCACTGGGGCAGACCGACAGCCAGCGCGTGCTGGCCGCGCTCGAGCCGGTCGTGACCGCCACCGCGGTACGGGCGATCTCGGCGTCGCTCGATGATATCGGCAGTGCGACCTTCAGGGCCGATCTTGCCAGTCTGCGTCACGAAACACAGTATACGAGGCTGTTCCGTTCGTGAGCTGCCTGGATCGTCATCTCGGCCGGATGATCAACGCGAGTCGTTGTCATGAGCGGCCGCAGGACGAGCCTCACACGGCCTTCGGTCGAATCTGATGAGTTATCGATCCCCATTCCACGGGGATGACAAGAGGACATTGATATGGCTACGTCGCATGGTCCGCTTCGCGTGGGTGTTGGTGGTCCGGTTGGATCCGGCAAGACCGCGCTGATGGATCTCCTCTGCAAGTCGATGCGGGGACGCTATGACATCGCGGCGATCACGAACGACATCTACACCAAATGGGACGCTGAGTATCTGGTCCGCTCCGGCTCGTTGACACCGGACCGCATTGCCGGTGTGGAGACCGGCGGCTGTCCGCATACGGCGATCCGCGAGGATGCGTCCATGAATCTCGCAGCGGTCGCCGACATGCGGGCGAAGTTTCCCGGACTCGATCTCATTCTGATCGAGTCCGGCGGTGACAACCTCGCCGCAACCTTCTCGCCTGAGCTGGCCGACATCACCATCTACGTCATCGACGTCGCGGCTGGCGACAAGATCCCCTCCAAGGGCGGCCCCGGCATCACGCGGTCCGACCTCCTGGTGATCAACAAGATCGACCTGGCGCCGCATGTGGGCGCCTCTCTCGAGAAGATGGAGACGGACGCCAAGCGCATGCGCGGCGAGCGTCCCTTCGTCATGACCAACATGAAGAAGAGCCAGGGGCTCGACCGGATCGTCAGCTTCATCGAAGCGAAGGGGGGGCTGACAGCGTCCGCTTGAGTTCTGCATCCGGCAGAGGATCTGAGATGTGCCGGCCTGCTGTCTTCGGCGGCGTGCTACGCACTCGCATGACCGGGGCCGTCGCCGCGCAGTCCCTGCTTGAACGGTCGCCCGGAGCATGGCGCTGATCCAACCGCGGCGACCGGCCGTTCCGGACCTTAACGATCCGAAGCGGCGAGACGCAAAAAAGCCTTACCGGGCCGGAACAACTTGATCTGCCCGAGGTTTCCTGAGCCCGGAGTGTGGCTGGCCGAAAACGCGTACGCCAGGCGTGGTCGTTCTGCTTGACCCCGGGGATCGTCTTCCCGATCAATTTTTGCTCGTAACGAGGCGCTCGTTTAAAGAGTAGCAGGCCCATTTATTGGATGTCTCGTGCCCTCCTCCCACAACCCTTGATTAAAGAGTAAACGAGTGCTCCGGCTGGGTGTCATCATCGGTGTGATCGCGCTAATTGGAACGGCGTTATCCGGCTTGGCGGCTTACCGGGTTCACGATCAGGAGCTGGCGATCGATCGCATCGCGCTGGCACGCGCTATCGACGTGCATGCAAGCCTTGTCCAGGACCGTCTGACCGAGCGTGAATTGCTGGCGCGGGTGGCCTCCGGGCTGTTCCGGGCTCCGTCCGTCATCAAGGCGAACATGCTGGAGCCGCTGCGCTCCTCAATCTACGCCTTCAAGACCGATTTCGTCGTGGCGTCGTGGATCGCACGGCTGCGGCCCGATGAGCTCCCGATCGCGCAGGCGGAGCTGCGCCAAGCGGGCTTCCCGAACCCGACTATTCGCAACTACGACGATAAGCCGTTGGATGCGGCGACCCTGACGGGTCCGATCGACGTCTTGATGGATCTCGAGCCGCGCAACGCCGATACGTTGAAGCTTCCCGGCGTGGCTTTGGACCGGCAGCCGATCGTCGGGCCCATGCTGACGCGCGCGATGGCCGAGGGCAAGCCGGTCGCGTCCGACCCGACGCCCCTGTTGCGCGCGAATGGACCGATCGGAATTGTGCTGGCGGCCCCGGTCGTCCCGCAGGGGGCGACGGCACCGGCCGGCTTCGTCACGTTCTCCTACGAGATCGGCCCGCTGCTCTTGACCAATGACGATCTTTCTCTGTTCTCTGTGGCGCTCAAGGATCCTCGCAACGCCTCCGATGAGCTGGTCGCCAATGATCAGGGTGCCGTGTCCGGCAGGACGCGCGGGGCGGACGCACCGGCGCCGTCATCAACGCGGACTGTCACCTTCGGCAATCATGATTGGTCGCTGGTCTATTACGCCAAGAGCAATTCGGTCCGGCGAGCCCAGCAGACCGCCGCGATCGTCGGCGTGATCGGGCTAGCCCTGACCGGTATCATCTGCGGCCTGTTCGGCTACGTCGCCTATAACAATTTACGCCTGAGCCGTGAGATCCAGGTGCGGATCGGCTTTGAACGCCGCCTGACGGCCGTCATCGACGAGCTGAATCATCGGGTCAAGAACATCCTGGCGGTGATCCAGTCGATCGTGACGCGCACGTTGCGCCATGGCAGTGATATCGATGTGGCGCGCGAACTCCTGATCGGGCGTATCCACGCCATGTCCAACGTCGTCACGCTGCTGAGCGAGAGCCAGTGGCAGGGGGTTCAGCTGCGCGGCCTGTTCGAGTCGCGCGCCATTCCGCATGCGGATCGGATCGCCGTCACCGGTCCCGACATCACCGTGAGCGCGCGGGCGGCGCAGAGCCTATCGCTGCTGTTCTTCGAGTTGGCGTCCCACTCCGACGAGGGGCTGTCGCTGGTTGGCAAGCATCCCCACATCACTGCGAAATGGGATGTGACTGGCGAGGAGCCGAATGCCGTTTTTCAGTTCCGCTGGGAAGAGTTCAACACCAGCGAAGCGACCCGGCGGCCGGATAGCGATTTCGGCCTGATCCTGCTCGATCGCGTTGCGCCGGAAGCCTTGGGTGGCACGTCGAAGCGGTTCTTCACCGAGGCCAGCTATGTCTATGAGCTGACCGCTCCGATGGAGACGGTCGTCGACATCACCGAGCGCGATCGCACCGAGCAGTTCTCAGCCCCCGTGCATCCATCGCGTTAGAGCATGATCCGAAAGACGAGAACCGGCCTTCCGAAGAGATCATGTTCAAACAAAAATCAAACGGCGGCCCCACAGGGAGCCGCCGCTTGTGTTTGATGAGCCCGGTTAGACCGGTCAGCCGCCGCTGCCGCCGATGACTGCACGGACGGTCTCGTCCGGGCCGAAATCCTCTGCGCCTTCGACATACAGCAACGCAGCGAGCTTCGAGCGCGCGCGGTTCACGCGGCTCTTGATGGTGCCCACGGCGCAGCCGCAGATCGCGGCGGCGTCCTCGTAAGAGAAGCCCGACGCTCCCACCAGGATGAGCGCTTCGCGCTGGTCCTGAGGCAGCTTCTCGAGCGCCGCCCGGAACTCCTCGAATTCGAGGTGAGCACCTTGCGACGGATGCGTCTTCAGCGTCTTGGCGTAGTTGCCCTCGGCATCTTCCACCTCGCGCCGGCGTTTGCGGTAATCAGAGCGGAACAGATTGCGCAAAATCGTAAACAACCACGCGGGCAGATTGGAGCCCGGTTGGAATGAGTCGATGTTCGCCAAGGCTCTCAGCAGGGTTTCCTGCACGAGGTCATCGGCGCGATCGCTGTTGCCACTTAAGGAAATCGCAAATGCGCGGAGGCTTGGGACGGCCGCAAGGATATCGTCCCGCAAGGAATCAGTGAGAGGCATTCACTCCCTCCCGTCGTTCTGGTCGGTGGATCCCCCGCCGTTCTCCACGTGGGACTGTGCTGCCGGTACATCAAGCTTGCGGATCAGATCCGTGAACCGGTCAGGTACCCCCTGACGGACGACATCGTCGTACATCGCGCGAAGTTGATGACCAATTCTCGATTGGATCTCCGCGTTCAGTCCGCCGGGCTTGCGCGGTGCCGCATTCTTGCTGGCTTGAGACTTTACATCTTTCATGACCTTTTCCACGTTTCCCCGAGAGTTAAGTCCCTGAAGCTTCAAGAATTATCCTCGCCATCGAGGGGGTCTGTCGGGAACTAATGCAACCGGCCCACAAAAGTTCCACGCGTTTTGGGAACTTTTCTTCGTTTCAGGCGTAATCAGCTCATCATGGAACCGGGGCGGAAGCCCAGAATACCGAATGGAGTGGGGATGAGCCGATCACAGCTAGTTGCTGAACATTTGCCGCTGTTGCGCCGGTACGCCCGTGCCCTCACCGGTAGCCAGGGGTCCGGGGATGCTTATGTCGGCGCGATGCTGGAGGCTCTGATCCAGGACCCGGCCCTGCTCGACGAGCGCTACGGCGCGCGCGCGGGTCTTTTCCGGCTGTTTACTCAGATTTGGAATTCGGTCGCCCTGAACGACGACGCCGAGGTGGCCACCTTGCCGATGCCCCCGGAGCGGCGGCTCTCCAATATCACTCCGTTACCGCGCCAGGCGTTCCTGTTGTTGTCGCTGGAGGGCTTCCCCGAGGAGGAAGTGGCTTTCATCCTCGACATCGACGTCGCAGAGACGCGGCGACTTGCGGATGCGGCCGGCCGGGAGCTTGCTGCAGAGATCGCGACCGATGTCCTCATCATCGAGGACGAAACCTTCATCGCGATGGACCTCGAGAGCCTGATCAAGAATCTCGGGCACAACGTCATCGGGGTCGCGCGGACGCATGCGGACGCGGTCGCGCTCGCAAAGAACAAGAAGCCGGGCCTGATCCTGGCAGATATTCAGCTTGCGGACGGTTCATCGGGGCTCGATGCCGTGAACGAGTTGCTGCGGACCTTTGAGGTGCCGGTGGTTTTCATCACCGCCTATCCGGAACGGTTCCTCACCGGCGAGCGACCGGAACCGGCATTCCTCATTTCCAAGCCGTTCCAGCCGGCAATGGTGTCCGCTGTCGCGAGCCAGGCTCTGTTCTTCCAGCGCAATTCGCGCAACAGGATGCCCAAGCCGGCTGCCTGAGACGCTGTTTGGATTTAGCCATTTACCGGCGCGTTCCGAGCGGAGCGCGCCGATTTTTTTGCACGCAGGAGAGATCGCCTTCAGCAGTCGCGGCAGATGCCTTTGAGCCGCGCTTTAAGGGCGGCATCGTTTCGCTTCGCCTCCTCGAAGTCCAGGACGGTCGAGGGTTGGCGTGGAGCGAAGACCACCGGAAGCACAAATGTCAGATCATCATCTACAAGCACGCCAGGTGGGGGAGGGAAGGGCTGAGCGCGTTCAACCATGGCCAGAGCTTCACGGTCGAGGAGGGCGTCGCCCGTGCTTTCCATCAGCGCGACGGAGATGAGATGTCCCGCACCATCCAAATGAAACATCACCCTGGCATGACCGCCCTGGCCTGAAGCCTGCAAAGGATATCGGCGTTCCGCCCTCAGACGCGCCACGATCTCCTGGGCCCAAGTGCCCTTTAGGAGTTCCTTGGAGTTCTCCGCCGCTGCGAAGGGCGGGAGCAGGCTCAGCAATGCAACAGCCAGGGCGAACGAGCCGTCGACAAATCTCTTGTGCATGCGGGAGTCCGACATAGGCCTCGTCTCGAGGACGCCGGCAATATACTCCGCCATCAAGGCTGACGGAATGCGCGCAGGAACCAGCAGCACAAAAGGAAGCGGGGCACCGCCGGCATCACCACGGCGGTGCCCCGCATCGCCGGTCAATGGGGCAGGGGGAATAACCGGCTGTCATGATGACTCCCGTCGCGCGAAGTCGTTCCCAGTCCGACCAACTTTTTTGCCCCCGGCTCGCCTCCGTTCATACACGCTTAAGTGATTTGGCCGTCCGAGAACCCAGTTCCCGCGACCCACGTTGAGATGCTGATCGCCGGCAAGGTGAGGGAGCACGGACATGTCGCAGACAGGAAAACTGGTTATTTGGGGCGCGGTCACCGCCTCCGCGATGCTGGCCGGTGCGATGCAATTGGCCTCCGGGCATGATCTTGCCTCCGAACTGTCGGCCCGAGCGCCAGAGCAGGCTTTGGCGTCGGTCGCCACCAATGTGAACCGCGCGAGCAAGACAGACCGGGCCGCCTCGATCGCGGAGGCCACACCGACGCAGACCGTCTCGATCAAGCTCGCCGCCTTTGCAGATACTTCGTTCCTGTTGCGGTTGCCGCTCACCGCCACAAGCGTGCGCGACGGGCAGGGTGCCCCGCCGCAGGGATCACAGCTGATCACGACCGAAACCGAGCGGCGTGAAGCCAAGCGGCCGGTCGCTTGCGAGCCGTCAGTGTCGGTTCTGACCGAGATCGCGAAGCGCCTGCAGCCCGGACGGTGCGTAACCTGATAGTCCTACCAAGAAGTGGAAGCCCCACAGGCCTCGCTGAGTTATTTCCGCAATCAGCTTGCTGAAGGTGATCGCCGGATCTGAAACGCCTGATGATTGGCATCCAGAGTTGAGCAATCAGGATTGAGGCCGAGGCCTGAGTCGTTATTCTGCCGGATCAGGATTGTCGGCCATTTGGCCGCGGGCCAGAAGGCCGAGAGCTATCCCTCCGATCGCAAGAATGGGAATGAGGCGCTTCACTCCGATCATCCGCACCAGCTGCAGGCCGCTGGCCAGGAGCATGGGATCGGCAAGGAGCGACTGGGCGGCGCCCCGCGCCGCCTCTGCCGGACGTGCTGCGTTTGTCGTCCGCGGCCGCTTACCAACCGTATAGATCAGCACAGCAATCAACGTGACGACAAAAAAGATCGCCGCTCCCGTGAGACACGCCGCGACCAAGCCATGGCGTTCGAACACTGCGACGAAGGCGGCGGCACAGAGGAAGGACGTCGTGACGAACAATCCGGCTCCCGCGATCAGCGCCAGGGATGTCAGCCGGATCGTGTGTCCGGTCGATTCTTTTAGGCCTGCGACCATGCGCTCAAGCATGAGCCTTCTCCCTGTTCAGCTGATCGTGTTCAATGAAAGTCAAATCGGCGCCGAGGGCGGCGCCGATTGTCGCTGTTTGGACGTGCTGCATCGGCTTGCGCCAAGTCAGCGCTTCCAGCTCACCCCGATGAGAAAGCCGAGGCCGAGCGCGAGGCCCACGGTCGCGAGAGGGCGCTGCGAGATCACGTCTTCCAGCCGCTCTTCGAGGGAGTTCGCCGCATCCTGCGCCGCGCTGAACATGGCGCCCCCGCGCTCGGACATGTCGTCGATCGTCTGGTCCATGTTCTCGCGCGCCTGGCGATAGCCGCTGCGCGCCTGCTTGCCGGCCTGGCCGGCAAAGGCGTTGAGCACGTCGGTGATCTGATCGGTAAGGGCTGCGATATCGTTCTTCACGGCGTGGACATCCTTCTGCAGGCGTTCATAATTCGCTTTGTCGGCAAGATCGTTCAGCGCGGTGTCACCATGGGTTGGCGGCATGGGCAGCTCCTGGGCAAAGCGGTGTGCGTCAGCTCGACAAACGCGGTGTGTCAGTCGAAGTTCCTTGGATGAAACTGAATTAGTCGGCGGGTAGTTGCGGCGAAGTGTCCGGCAGCAGGTGCTCTTTCACGATCAGCGCCACGATGAGCAGCGGCGAGGCAAGGAAGGCGCCCATCGGACCCCATAGCCACGTCCAGAAGGCGAGCGCGATGAACACGGCCAGCGCGTTGAGGGCCAGGCGTCTGCCGATGATCGTCGGCGTCACAAAATGCCCTTCCATGAAGGTGATCGCGGCGAAGATGAGGGGCGCGACCATCCCGCCGCTCAAGGTCGGGAATGCGATCAAGCCGACCAGAATCAGGACGCAGAACATCGCGATGGGCCCGATGATCGGAATGAAATTCAACGTGGCGGCGAGCGCGCCGAGGCCGGCGGGATTGGGCATGCCCGTGAGCGCGCAGGCGAGCCCGGTCGCGACGCCAACGCCCGTATTGATGAGTGTAACGGTCAGCAGATAATTGCCGAGATGCAGTTCGAGCTCATTGAGGATGCGCAGCGTCCGCAATCGCGCATCATGGTCTCCGAAGGTCATGATCAGGGTGCGCCGCAGATCGCGCCAGCTCGCGATGAACAGGACAAGCGTCGCGAAGAACAGCAGGAATTCTGTAAAGGTCGGCGACAGGAACTCGATGGTCGGTTGCACCCAGTCGAATTTCGGCAGCTCAAGGCTCGGAGGCGCCTGCGCGCTGCCGCCGCCAATCGCCGCCTGCATCTCATGCCACATCGCGAGCGGTCGATCGAAGACGTGCAGTTTGGCCTTGAGCTGGGTGGCGAGTTCAGGAAGTCGGTTGGTCCAGTCGAGCACGGGCGCCGAGATCAGGCCGATGATGAAGGCAAGTCCGGCGGCGACCGCGATCACGATGAGCACCGCGCCGACACCGCGCGGCACACGATGACGCTCAAGGAAGTTGGCCGCCGGCGACAGCATCGTTCCGACCACGAATGCCATGACGATCGGAAGAAAGAATCCCTTGGCGACATAGAGGACGCCGGTGACGCAGATCGCCGTCAGAATCACCAGGGCGACGGCGACGATCTCGGCGCGCTTGATGACGGGAGGGAGCTCGTGACGGCTCTCGGTCAGGGCTGAGCTGTCGTTGCCGCCAGCCGTCACCCGCTCGGTGGGAAGTACACGGACCATTGTTTCCCCCGATGGAGTTCTCGCGCGCAGCTCTCCCGCCGGCGACGTTCTGTTCTGCGCAAACACACGAGGGTGGCATCGGGTTCCGTCGCGTGAACGTGAGGGCCTGCTGGCTTGACTGATGTAGAGGAGCCACATCGGGCCGGAACTGCGGCGCGCCGATGGGCGTTGGAGAAGCAATCATGCGTCGCACCGCGATGCTCGTTTGACAGGGGCACTCCATGACACAGCTTGTTTCTGGCGCGCGCCGCTTCTCGCGGCGGACCGCCATCGTGATGGCCGGTACTGTCGCTCTCCTGCTCGGGCCTGCCGTGACAGATGCTCGCGCGCAAAGCCTCGGTTACGCGCCGATCGAGCAGCAGACCTTTCCTCCCGATGAGTCGAGAGCGCCCAACACCGCGCAGGACGAGGACAGCCTGCTGCCGGAGCGGCTGCGCCGCACGATCGTCAACCTGGATACGCGGGAGGCGCCGGGGACGATCATCATCGATACCGGCAACACCTATCTGTACTACGTGCTCGGCGGTGGCCGGGCGCTGCGCTACGGCGTGGGCGTCGGCCGGGAAGGCTTTACCTGGACCGGCGTGCAGACCATCACCCGGAAGGCGGAATGGCCAGATTGGCATCCGCCGGCCCAGATGATCGCACGCCAGCCCTATCTGCCGCGCTTCATGGCCGGCGGTCCAGGCAATCCGCTCGGTGCGCGCGCGATGTATCTCGGCTCCAGCGAATACCGCATCCATGGCACCAACGACCCGACCACGATCGGCAAGTTCGTCTCCTCGGGCTGCATTCGCCTGACCAATGAGGACGTCACCGACCTGTTCAGCCGGGTGCAGCTGGGCAGCAAGGTCGTCGTGCTGCCGAAGAACGCGTCGCTGCAGGCCCGCACGACACCGGGGCGTGGGACCCCGCTGCCGTCCGGGCGGCAGGCGATGTCGCTGCCGGTGGCGGCCGTGAACTGATCGGAGAGCGGAGCCATGACCAGTCGAAGCATATGCGCGGCCATCGCGGTGGCAACCATCACGACGGCTGCCGCGCTGTCCGGGCCGAGCGCGGCGCGTGCGCAGGATTTTTTCTCGGCGCTGTTCGGCGGCTTCAATGCCCGGCAGGCGCCGCAGCCCTACGTCCGGATGCCGTTCGCCGACGAAGCGCCTGCGCCGCGCCCGGCGCCGCGCGGCGAGGCCACCTCCCGCGGTGGCGGCGGCAGTGTCGCCTGGTGCGTCCGGACCTGTGATGGCCGCTACTTCCCGCTCGGCGCCACCGGCGACCAGAGCAAGGAAGCGGCCTGCAACAGCTTCTGCCCGGCCGCCAAGACCGAGATCGTCTATGGCAGTTCGATCGACGGCGCCGAGACCGAGAGCGGCAAGCCCTATTCGGCGCTGCCCAACGCCTTCCGCTATCGCACCGAGGTGGTCGACAGCTGCACCTGCAATGGCAAGGACCATTTCGGCCTCGCCCAGGTCTCGATCGACAACGACCCGACCCTGCGCAAGGGCGACATCGTGGCCAGCGACGACGGCCTCAAGGTGGCGAACCGCAGTGCAGGCCGCAAGAGCGCGGAGCTCAACTTCTCGCCGGCGCCGGCATCGCTGCGCGCGAAGTATGAGCGAGCCCCGCTGATGGCGGCCGACTGACCCGGCGCCTCATGCCGCGCGGATCTTGCTGAGGAAGTCCGTGACCTGGTGACGGAGATTTCGGCTCTGGTTCTCCAGCGTCTCGGAGGCGTGCCGGACGTTCTCGGCCGCGGCGGCTGCGGCGTCGGCGTCGGACTTCACCCCGGTGATGTTGTCGGAGACGTTCTTGGTGCCGTCGGCGGCAAACTGGGTACTGCGCGAGATCTCCTGCGTTGCTGCACCCTGCTCCTGCACGGCGGCGGCGATCGCGGTGGCGACCTCATTGACCTCGCCGATGATGCCGCCGATGCGCTGGATCGCATCGATCGCATCATTGGCGACGCGCTGAATGTCGGAGATCTGCTCGGAGATCTCATCGGTCGCCTTGGCGGTCTGGCTCGCCAAGGTCTTGACCTCGGAGGCCACGACAGCAAAGCCCTTGCCGGCCTCGCCGGCACGCGCCGCCTCGATGGTGGCGTTCAGCGCCAGCAGATTGGTCTGCGAGGCGATGCTGTTGATCAGGCCCACCACCTCACCGATGCGGTTGGCCGATTGCGACAGGCCCTGCACGGTGCCGTCGGTCATGCGCGCCTCCTCCACGGCGCGGCTGGCGATGCCGGCGGCATGCGAGGCCTGCTTGCTGATATCGGCAATCGAGGCGTTGAGTTCCTCCGCCGCGGAGGCGACCGTCTGCACGCTCATCGAAGCATCGTTCGAGGCCTTCTCAGCCACCTCGGCGCGGGCATTGGTCTGCCGCGAGACATTGGTCAGGCCGGACGACGTCGCCTGCATGTCGGTGGAAGCGCGGCCAAGCTGCTCGAGCGACTCGCGCACCAGCCCCTCGAACTCGCTCACATAGCTTTCGATCGCGCGCTGGCGCGCGATCGTCGTTTCGTTGCGTTGGCGCTCCTGGGCCTCGATCGCGAGCTTGTCCTTGGCCTGCTGCTTGAACGTTTCGAGCGCACCTGCCAGCGCACCGATCTCGTCCTGGCGCTGCACGTAGCCGGTCTCGACGCTGAGATCGCCGCCGGCAACCGCCAGCATCGCATCTCGCATCTCGTTGAGGGGCCGGATCACCCGACGGCTCACCAGCGTCAGGGCAGCACCGCCGATCACGGTTGCCGCGATCAGGAGGCAGAGTTCGACGCCGAGGGTCCGCAAGGCGGCCGCATGCTGCTCCTCAATATAGGTTCTTGCGGTTTCAAGCGCAGTCTCGGCGACCGCAACCGCGGCATTCAGGCGCCCAACCGTGAACGGGCTCCATTTGTTGGCCACCATTTCCGGCGTCTCGCCATTCGCGACCGCGTTGACGAGGCGATCCCGCAGCGCCGTATATTCCGCGTCGAAATAGGCCTTGCGCGTGGCTTCCAGCGCAGTCGTCATCGCTGCCGGCCATTTTGCGCCGGTCGTCGCCAGTTCGAGCGCCTTCCATGCGGCCTCGGCGCCGCCGACTGCCTTGGTATAGTTCAGCCGCGCCTCGGGCGTGATCTTGCCCGCGGCGAGCCCGTTCGAAACCAGGAAGGAGGCGTCGCCGGCGGTGTTGCGCAGCAACCATGCGATCTGCTTGATCTGCAGCAACTGATCGATGGTCGGATCCGCATGGTTGACCTCGGCGGCGAGAATGGCCTGGATCTTCTCGAGCGTTTCCAACAGCCTGTCCTCGGTCTGCATGTATTCCTTGCCGAGCGCCAGCCGGCGTGACGCCTTCGGTTTGGCGACCTCCTGCCAGAATTCCTTCTGCTGATCGCTCAGCGTCGTCAGCAATTGCTGGAACTGCGAGAGCAGCGCCGCCTTGTCGGCAAAGTCGATGCCCGGCAGGATGTTCAGGGCGCGGCCCATGGAAGGCATGGCGACGTCCCGCAGCGCGCGGACGTATCGCTCGGTCTCGGGTTCGACCTTCTCGTCCACGGTCACCATGCGGTTCGAGGTCGAGCGGTCGGCCCGCAGCTTGTCCATCGCCTTGAACATGCTTTCGGAGGCATCGACGATCGAGGCGATGCGCGCGGTCAGCTTGAGCTGCTGCCACGAATTGTAGGCCCGCGAGGCGAACAGCACGACAAACAGGCATGCCGTCACCAGGATGATGGTCTTCAACGTCGTGGAAATGGTCAGGCGGTTCAGCATGTTGATCTCCGATTCTCGGCATTCGACCGCAAACCCGTAAAAATCTGGATCAGGGGTGGCTCCGTGGAATTACGGATACGCCGTTGAGCGCTCAGGTTCCGGTAACGGAACTGCCAGCCGTCGAACGGGTTAGCTGATCACCGCCAGCGCATTCTCCTCTCGTTTCAGGGGCTCATTCATGCTCATCAGTGCTCTCGTCACCTTCCTCGTCGTTCTCTTGATCCTGTATCTCATCAATCTGCTGCCGCTCGACGGACGGGCCAAGCAGATCTGCCGGGTCGTCGTGATCGTGCTCGGGGTGATCTCGCTGCTGCGATACATCGCGGTGATATGAGCGGGATCATGTTACCTCATCTTGAGTAAAAAAAGCCCCGGCTGAGCCGGGGCTTGTCGTCAGGCATGCGCTTTTGCCTCACGGCGCCGCGCGGTCAGGATGTACTCGGTGTAGCCGTTGGGCTGTGTGCGACCTTCGAACACCAGATCGCACGCCGCCTTGAACGCGACGCCATCGAATGACGGCGCCATCGGCTTGTAGAGCGGATCTCCGGCATTCTGCTTGTCGACCACCACGGCCATGCGCTTCAGCGAGTCCATCACCTGGTCCTTGGTGACGACGCCATGGTGCAGCCAGTTGGCAAGATGCTGGCTGGAGATGCGCAAGGTCGCACGATCCTCCATCAGGCCGACATCGTGGATGTCCGGCACCTTGGAGCAGCCGACGCCCTGGTCGATCCAGCGCACGACATAGCCGAGGATGCCCTGGCAGTTGTTGTCGATCTCCTGGCGGACGTCGTCGGGGGCCCAGTTCGAGTTCGACACCGGAATGGTGAGGATGTCGCCGAGCTTGGCGCGCGGGCCGCCCTTGGTGAGCTCGGCCTGACGGGCGTGCACGTTGACCTGATGATAGTGCAGGGCATGCAGCGTCGCCGCGGTCGGTGACGGCACCCAGGCGGTGGTCGCGCCCGCCTGCGGGTGGCCGATCTTCTGCGCCAGCATGTCCGCCATCTTGTCCGGCGCGGCCCACATGCCCTTGCCGATCTGGGCGTGGCCCGGAAGGCCGCAGGTCAGGCCCATGTCGACGTTCCAATCCTCATAGGACTTGATCCATGGCTGCGCCTTCATCTCGTTCTTGCGGATCATCGGGCCCGCTTCCATCGAGGTGTGGATCTCGTCGCCGGTGCGGTCGAGGAAGCCGGTATTGATGAACACGATGCGCTTGGAAGCCTGCTGGATGCAGGCCTTGAGGTTCACCGTGGTGCGGCGCTCCTCGTCCATGATTCCGACCTTCATGCTGTTCTCGGGCAGGCCGAGCAGCTTCTCGACGCGCGCGAACAATTCGACCGTGAGCGCGACCTCGTCGGGGCCGTGCATCTTCGGCTTGACGATGTAGATCGAGCCGGTGCGGCTGTTCTTGACCTTGGAATGGCCCTTGAGGTCGTGGATCGCCAGCAGGCCGGTCACGGCAGCGTCGAGAATGCCTTCCGGCACCTCCTCGCCCTTGTCGTCGAGCACGGCGTCGGTGAACATGTGATGTCCGCAATTGCGGATCAGCAGCAGGCTGCGCCCGTGCAAAGTCAGCGTGCCGCCGGACGGCGTGGTGTAGCTGCGGTCGCTGTTCAGCGCGCGGGTCAGCGTCTTGCCGCCCTTCTCGAAATCGGCCGACAGCGTGCCGTTCATCAGGCCGAGCGTGTTGCGATAGACCAGAACCTTGTCCTCGGCATCGACCGCGGCGACCGAGTCCTCCATGTCGAGAATGGTCGAGACCGCGGCCTCCAGGATCATGTCGGAGACGCCGGCCGGATCGTCCTTGCCGATGACGTGGCTGCGATCGATCACCACCTCGATGTGCAGGCCGTTATTGGCGAGCAGGATCACGCTGGGCGCTTCCGCCGAACCCTGGTAGCCCGCGAACTGCGCGCCATCCTTCAGCGCCGTGGCGTTGCCGCTCTTGAGCTTGGCCGAGAGCTGCCCCGCGATCACGCTGTAGGCGGTCACGTCGGTATGGCTGCCGGTGGCGAGCGGCGCAGCCGCGTCGAGAAACGCCTTGGCCTTGGCGATCACCTTGTCGCCGCGCGCCTTGTTGTAGCCCTTTCCGCCCTCGCTCGGATCATGCGGGATGGCGTCGGTGCCGTAGAAGGCGTCGTAAAGCGAGCCCCAGCGTGCGTTCGCGGCGTTCAGCGCGTAGCGCGCGTTGGTCAGCGGCACCACCAGCTGCGGGCCGCAGATCTTGCCGATCTCCTCGTCCACATTGGCGGTTTCGACCTTGTGGGTCGCCGGCTCCGGCAGGAGATACCCGATCTCCTTCAAAAACGCCGTATAGGCGCCGAGGTCGAAGGCCTTGCCCTTGTTGGCAAGGTGCCAGGCATCGATCTTGTTCTGCAGGGCGTCCCGGTAGGCAAGTAGCGCGCGGTTCTTCGGGGCGAGATCGCGCAGGATGGCGGCGACGCCGGCCCAGAACGCATCCGGATCGATCCCCGTCTTGGGTGCCGCCTCCTTGGCGATGAAGTCGAACAAAACCGGGGCGATCTTCAGTCCGTGGGCGTCGATACGGGTCATGATGAGACGTTTCTCTCGGGTCAAAGCGACGTTGCGCGTGTTTTGGGCGTGCTGAAATGGCCACCTCGGGGGCGGCGCGTGCAGTGCATTTAGCGCCAAAGCGGGGTCCAAGGAAGGGGGGAGGGGTATCGCCGTTGGTCTGGGGCAGGGATGGTTCCGGGCGCGGTCGTCCGGGGGCGGGGGCGATCTGTCGTCCCTGATGTCCAGGCATTCGCTCGCCGTCATTGCGAGGAGCGAAGCGACGAAGCAATCCAGGCTGCCGCGGCGGCGACAGTCTGGTTTGCCTCGCTTCGCTCGCAATGCCCCTTGAGGTTGCATGGCCCACGTCAGATTCTGCATCTGCGGACAATCACCTTCGTCCTCGCGACGCCTGACCGCGTCCGAGCTTTGTTGATGTGCGGCCTCTCGAACACGAGAGGCGCTGGGAAGGCCGGGTGCGGGCTGCACCCATGGCCCGCCTGCAGACAAAAAAGCAGGCGGCAGTCACCACAGGTACGAGCCGGACATCCGGCCTTCCCTGCGCGATGGCTTTAACGGTTGCTCCGTGGTCTCCCCGGTGCGCCGGGCTTTCTGGTCACCGTTGCCCGCGCGACGCGTCAGCGTCGTCGCTTGCGTGGCATCAGCATCGGGATGCCAGGACCCCACGGCTTGGCCGTGCGCCTTAGGGACTGTCCGCCAGCCTGATCGCTCACGCCGCAGCCCAAAGCGCCCACCGCATCCCGCACCCGACGTCCGTGACGGTCGCGAAACGCCCCTCGTGTGGGACGGGACGCGAAGACATAAGCATTGATTCTGAAAAAAAGAAATAGGAATATTTCTGCCTTGGGGACTGGACAGGGCAAATCAGGTTGATAGCGCAGGCGAATTCGGGTTTCCTGCAACAGAAGTTCAAGCGGCTGGCTTCAACAGCTACGGGGCGCCAGCCCTCGATCGCACATCAACCGCGAGAGCCGTTCATGCCTGATCTTGCATTTGAAGGGTCACCGACCGGCGCTGGATCGAGGTCAAGCGTGACCTGTACCGAGGGCATCCGCATTGCCGCGCCGTGCTTGTCATCGCGCAGGATCGAATGGCGGTCACACTCGATCTGAAGGTCGACGGTGCCTGGACGTCCGTGATCTTGCAGAGCGCCGAAGCCGAGCTGTCGCTGCCCGGCTTCGGCCTCAGCTGCCGTATCGCCGATCTCTACGAACGCACGCCCGTGCTTCGTCATTAGGTTGTCGTTCGTAGGGTAAGCAAATGCGCGCCCGCGCATCGCGCAGGTGCGTCATGCCACCCGTGTGCTGGCCCGGCAGCGATGCGTTCGACTCTGTCTTTCAAGACGGATGGCAAGCCGAGGCAACGCCGTGTCCATTGCGCGCGATCGCATATTCTCAGCCCCAACGTGCGTTGCATAGAGTTGTGCAACCTAAATTAACCTCACCTTAGATTGTTACCGTATAATTACGGGTGTCACCGGGGGTGGGGATGATGAACGCTGATACGGAGCTGAATCACGCGCGGCGTCTGCATGTCGCCACATGGTTGGCACTCGTTGCGATCTATCTGATCGTCGCGCTTTGCATGGCGAGCTCGCAGTTCTCGTTTGTCGTCGAGAGTGGCCTGCTGGCCTCGGTCGAAACAGCGGCCGCATTCGCTGCGGTCGGCTATGTCATCTCCCGGTGGTCGTGGGGTCTGCGGCCGGCCTTCGTGCTGCTCGCGCTGGCCCAGCTCAACATCCTATTCCTCTGCGGCACGCCGCTCTCCTACATCGCGGCATCGGCGGCTCTGCCGCTGCAGGATCACAGCCTGGCCCGGCTCGACGAGCTGCTCGGACTGGATTGGCCGGGCTACTATCGCTACTTCGTCTCGCAACCGGAGCTGCTGCGCTACGTTCCGATGTTCTATGCGATGATCGGCTGGCTCGGCCTCGGCGTCCCGCTGTTGCTCGGGTTGACGAAGAACCCTCTCCGTCTTCAGCAGTTTACGCTGGCCTGCGTGATTGCGGTGTTCGTGACGGCGCTGGTGTCGGCGCTGTTTCCGGCTGTCGGCACCTACCAGCATTACGGCCTGCCACCGGAGACGGCGGACTTCCGGGCGACGGGCTATCTGGTGCAGCTCGATCGTCTGCCGTTCGTGCGCGACGGATCGCTGCGGGCGCTCAACGTGACGCAATTGGGAGGTATCGTGACTTTCCCGAGCTTCCATGCAGCGGCGGCGGCGCTGGCGCTTTGGGGATGCTGGAGCGTGTGGTGGAGCCGGCCGATCGCGATCGTCACCAATGGTGGCATGCTGGTGGTCACGCCGCTGGTGGGTGGGCATTACTTCATCGACGTGATCGCCGGGATCGTCGTCGCCGTGCTGGCAACCGCCGCGGCAACGTCGCTTCGCCTGCCGTCGATGGATCGACGCGGGGCGATCTTTGGACTTCGCCAGCGGACGGAGCCGGCGTGAACAGCTCATGCGATGGCAAAGACGCGCCGACTCTCGGTGCCGCCTTGCTCGCCCCAGGTTTCGTCAATCTCACAACGCCTAAGCATGCGGCGTCGGCGCGGCAGCTGAAAAGGGCGGGTGACGCGTTGCTCATCCGCCCTGCCAGCAGTCTCGAACGACCTTATTGATATCGTCCGTTGGCGCGGGCGTTGTCGTACTTCACGCGGGCGCGCTGCTCGGGGGTGACGCAGGTGGTGTCGCCGACATAGGCCTCGCGCCAGACGTAGCCCTGACGGCAGGTCCTGGAGCCATAGGTGCGGTCGGTGGCGCTGACGCGGTTGCCGGCCTGGCGGTTGTCGAGCGCGGCGCGGGCGCGCTGCTCCGGTGTCACGCAGGTGTGGTCGCCGGGATAGGCTTCGCGCCAGACATAGCCGACCTTGCAGGTGTCGGGTCCGTAGGCGCCGCCGGCCTGCGCCTGCGACATCGCGCCGAGGCTGGTGATGATGAGAGACAAAGCGAAGCCGATCTTGGTGACGGTGGAGCGCGACATGGTGACCTCTCCTTGAGTGTGTGAATGAGCGCTGAGGATGGATGGCCGGTCGGCCTGGACGACGTGTCCGCTGCGCGGCTTGCTCAGCGCGCTGGCCGTGGGCGTAGCGTTAGGACGCCCCGCCCGCATCGACCGTGACTCCCATCACACGGATGCGACGCTGACGGCAGCCGCGCCGATGGCCAAGCGCTATCGAGACCCGACCGCCATCGGTTGTGCGGCGGCCGACACTCGCGCGTCGATTCCTCGCCGCCGCACAGTCCTACTTCGGACGTAAAAGCTATCAACAATGATTTGCATGTAGAGGGTGCGGGGGAGACGAGTCATGTCGGTGACTGGAGTGCGGTTGGTCGTGTTGTGTCTTGGCCTGCTCGCTCTGCCCGCACTGGCGGCCGACAAGTCCGTTGCGCCATACCTTGCTGCGGTAGAGCCAAAGCCGACGCCGCCGCATTTTGCTGCCATTGTGGGAAAGCCCTTGTCGCTGCTTGCTGCGGCGATAGGGCAAAAGCCCAAGGATCCGAATCGGGATCCGCACCGGGCCGCGCATCAGCCGCCGCATGCGGCCGCGGCGACGGAGAAGCCGAAGGCGGCACCGCAGGTCGCTGCTGCCGCTGAGACGCCGCCGGCCCAACTCTCCGAGGCAGAGCTCGCGGCCAAGGGGCTGCAGCTGTTCAACGACGCCAGCCTGTCCGGCGGCAGCAAGGCGTCCTGCGCGACCTGCCACTTCTCGACCGGGCATACCAACAACAAGACCTATGTCGGGCTCGACGTGGTCGCAGATGGCGATCCCAATGGCCGCAACACGCCGACGCTCTGGGGCGTCGGCGAGCGCTCGGTGTTCGGCTGGGCCGGCCAGGCTGCGACCCTGGAGGACAGCATCCGCGGCATCATCGTCAACCGCATGAAGGGACCGGAGCCGTCGAAGGAGACCTTGGCGGCCCTGGTCGCCTATGTGCGCACCTTGAAATATCCGGCGAATTGGCAGCTCAAGGAGGATGGCTCGCCGACGGCCGACGCCAGCGCGGCGGTGAAGCGTGGCTACGAGCTTTATCTCGGCGATGGCGGCTGTGGCACCTGCCATCAACTGACGAGCTTCGACAAGAAGAGCCGCGACGACATTGGCACCGGCGGCAAGTTCAAGGTGCCGGCGCTGCGCGCGGTGGCGTCGACCGCGCCGTATTTCCACGACGGCCGCACCGCCTCGCTGCGCGAGGCGGTGAAGATGATGTGGGAAGTCTACGCCAAGAAGATGGAGTCGCGGCAGCCGACCGACGCCGAGCTCGACGATCTCACCGCCTATGTCGGTGCGCTCTGACGCGGCGACATCGAAGGAAAGTCCTGCCCGACCGACACCACCGACTCCATTGTCGTGGTTAAGCTGATCTCGAGATTTTGGCCTCTGCTGTTCGCCCGCGGGTCTCGCCTTTGGCGAGCCCGAGGACAGGCTCCGGCGGACGCTCCAGTCCGCCGTGACATCCCGGTTCAATGTCTTCTGCCGCGGAGTACTGGATGCTCCGCCTTCGCGGAGCATGACAGCGGTGGAGACGGCGAGAGCTCACCCCGGAAACAATGCCCGATTCCGGGGGGAGACGCTGGTCGAGTTCAGATATTGGCGCCGAGATCGGCGATGTCGTCGAACAGCACGCCGGTCTTCGAGAGCAGTGCTTCCAATTCGTCGGTCGCGTCGGCGATGCCGCGTGTGGCGGTGTCGATCACGAGTTCCGCGTCGAGCGGCGGCTCATAGTCGGTGCCGATGCCGGTGAAGTTCTGCAAGGCTCCGGCGCGGGCCTTGGCGTAATGGCCCTTGGGATCGCGGCTCTCGCAGATCTCGGCCGGTGTTGCGACGTGGACCTCGCGGAACAGATCGCCGGCGATGCGGCGGGCCGCGGCACGGTCGTCGCGCGCCGGCGACACGGCGGCGACGATCGCAATCTGGCCGTTGCGGGCGAGATGGGTCGCGACCTCGGCGAGGCGGCGGATGTTCTCGGCGCGGTCCTCCGGCGTGAAGCCGAGATCCTTGTTGAGGCCGGCGCGCAGGGTGTCGCCGTCGAGCAGCACCGGGTTGCCGCCGCGGCTGAACAGCCGCCGCTCCAGCGCACGCGCCAAGGTCGACTTGCCGGCGCCCGGCAGCCCGGTCATCCACACCACGGCGCCCTTGTGGCGATAGCGGTCGGCGCGCTCCTGCGGCTGCAGCGCCGACTCCACCGGCATGATGTCGACCGGCGCGGCGCGTTTGCCGGCCGCGATCGACAGCACCAGCCCGCCGCCGGCAATGCGGCCCTGGACCTCGATGACGAGGCGGCCGGTGCGCGCGTTCTCGGTGTAGGGATCGACAGCGACCGGCTGGGTCAGCGCGATCTCGATCTCGCCGACATGGTTGCGCGCGATCGCGGCGTTCTCTTCGTTGGAGAGCGAACCCGGATCGACCGCCTTCTCGATCGCGACCACGCTGCCGCGCGCCTCGCGGGTGCCGAGCCGCACCAGGATGTTGTCGCCCTTGGCGAGCGGCTGGTCGTGCAGCCAGAAGATCCGGGCGTGCAGCCGCCGCGCCGCCTGCGGCTCGCGGCCGACATGGGCGATGACGTCGCCGCGCTCGATGAACAGTTCACGGTCGAGCGTGATGCCGACCGAGCGGCCCGCGCCTTGCGGCGCGGTGACCGGGGTTTGCGGCCAGCCCTCGACGGTCTTGATCTTGGCGATCTTGCCGGCCGGCATGATCACGATCTCGTCGCCGGTCTGGAGCTCGCCGGCCTCGACGCGGCCGGCGACGATGCGGCGGTCGTCGAACTTGTAGATTGCCTGCACCGGCAGCCGCAGCGGCAGGCTCGACAGCGGCTTGGCCGGCTCCAGGCCGTCGAGCGCCTCGACCACGGTCGGGCCGTCATACCAGCGGATGCGCGAGGTGTGCTGGGCGACGCCATCGCCGTCGCGCGCCGAGATCGGGATTACGGCGACCGGCTTGACGCCGAGGCCTTCGAGGTGGGCGGAGATCTCGGTCTTGATCTCGTTGAAGCGGTCCTGGCCGAAATCGACGCGGTCCATCTTGTTGACGACGACGGCGACCTGCTTCACGCCGAGCAGGTGCAAGAGATAGCCGTGGCGGCGGGTCTGGTCGCGCACGCCTTCGAGCGCGTCGATGATCAGCACCGCGCCGTCGGCCTGCGAGGCGCCGGTGATCATGTTGCGCAGGAATTCGGCGTGGCCGGGCGCGTCGATCAGCACGACCTCGCGCGCATTGGTGCGGAAGCGGATCTGGGTGGTGTCGATGGTGATGCCCTGGTCGCGCTCGGTCTGCAGCGCGTCGAGCAGGAACGACCATTCGAACGGCATGCCGCGGCGGGCGGAGACCGCCTGCAGCATCTCCAGCTTGCCGTCGGGCAGGCTGCCGGTCTCATGCAGCAGGCGGCCGACCAGGGTCGACTTGCCGTGATCGACATGGCCGACGATGACGATGCTGACCTGCGGGCGGGTGGTGCCGTTCGGCGTGGCGGGGGCGGCGGAGGGGACGCGCATGTTCATTGCCTCGCTCCGCTCACAGATAGCCGGCGACACGAAGCCGCTCGAACGCATCCTCGGTCTCGTGGTCGAGCGCGCGTCCCGCACGCTCCGGCACTTTGGTGCTTTCGAGCTCGGCCAGAATCTCGGCGATGTTCGAGGCATTGGAGGCGACGGGGAACGTGATGTCCTGGTCGCCGAGCGAGCGATAGCGCTTGCCGTTCTTGGAGAGATACAGCGGGATGATCGGAATGTTCTCGCGCGCGGTGTAGGCCCAGATGTCGGCCTCGGTCCAATGCAGGATCGGATGGATGCGCAGATGCGCGCCCGGCGGCGGCGAGGCGTTGAAATGGTCCCAGAATTCCGGCGGCTGGTCGCGCACGTCCCAATTGCCCTCGGCGCCGCGTGGCGAGAACACGCGCTCCTTGGCGCGGGTCGCCTCCTCGTCGCGGCGGATGCCGGCGATCAGGCCGTCGAAGCCGTGCTTGGCGAGCGCCATCTTCAGGCCCTCGGTCTTGCGGGCGGCCGAGCGCGCCGCGGGCGGCAATGTCGGATCGACGGCGTCGATCGGCGGGCACGGCTCGACGCGGAGATCGAGGCCCCATTCCTGCGCATAAGTGTCGCGGAAGGCGTACATCTCCGGAAACTTCTTGCCGGTATCGACATGCATGGCCGGAAACGGCACGCGGCCGAAGAAAGCCTTGCGCGCGAGCCAGATCATCACATTGGAATCTTTTCCCAGCGACCACAGCAAAGCGAGCTTCTTCAGCCGTGCAAAGGCCTCGCGGAGAATGTAAATGCTCTGCGCCTCCAGCTGGTCGAGATGATCCATCGTCGGCGCGGCGCTGAGGGCGCGCGGCATGGAAGATGCCCGGTCGAGCTCAGAGGAGGGCAACCGATCTCTCGAAACGTCGTTTGTGAGAATGTGCATGCTGCGAGCCTTCGCCTACTTGGGAGAAAATTCTATGGCGAAGCCAAGGAATATTTTTCTCTTTGCGTTCCGGCGGGGACACTTATATAGAAAATAATTCCAGTCAACCCCGAAGAGTCGAAACCGAAGAGCGCAATGCAATATCTGCCGGTGTTTCTCGATCTGAAGACCGGCCCCGTGCTGCTGATCGGCGCGGGCGAGCTCGTGCGCGCCAAGCTTCGGGTGTTGTTGGCGGCGGGCGCTCGCATCCGCTGGTTCGCCACCGATGGGGATTTCGAACTCGGCGGGCTGCACGATGATCATGGCCAGATCGCGCGCGCCGACGGCGATCCGCTGAGCGCTGACCTCTCGGGTGTGATCGCGGTGCTATGCGCCGGCGCCGGCGACATCGGTGTGGCGATGTCGGCGCGGGCACGCGCAGTCGGTCTGCCCGTCAACGTGATGGACGACCTGGCGCATTCCAGCTTCATCTTTCCGGCGATCGTCGATCGCGGCGATGTCGTGGTCGCGATCGGCACCGGCGGCTCGTCGCCGGTGGTGGCGCGCCGCGTGCGTGAGCGCATCGAGGCGCTACTGCCGGCGCGGATCGGCGAACTCGCGAGCTTCATCGGCGACTTCCGCAAGACCATCAACCCGCGCATCGCCGAGATGCCGCTGCGCCGCCGGTTCTGGGAGCGCATCGTCGACGGCCCGATCGGCGCATTGGTGCTGGCGGGGCGCAAGCATGAGGCCGCGGCGGCGCTGCATGGCATCGCGGATCCCTCCGCCTTTGCCGGTGCGGATCATGCGGGCCGCAGCGACGGTCATGTGACGCTGGTCGGCGCCGGTCCGGGCGATCCCGATCTTCTCACCATCAAGGCGCTGCGCGCGCTGCAGGACGCCGACGTCGTTTACTATGACGAGCTGGTCACGCCGGAGATTCTCGACCGCATCCGCCGCGACGCCTCGCGCGTGCCGGTCGGCCGCCGCGTCGGCAAGCCCGGCATCGGCCAGGACGCCGTCAACAAGCTGCTGATCGAGGCCGCGCGCGAGGGCAAGCGCGCCGTTCGGCTGAAGGGTGGCGACTCCTACGTGTTCGGCCGCGGCGGCGAGGAGGTCGACGCGCTGCGCCATGCCGGCGTCGCCTACACCATCGTGCCCGGCATCACTGCCGGCATCGGCGCCGCCGCGCAGTTCGAGGTGCCCCTGACGTTCCGCAGCAAGGCGCTGCGCATCACCTTCCTCACCGCGCACAAGGAGCGCGACGCCGAGGCGGTCGACTGGTCGGCGCTGACAGACACCAAGATGACCGTCGTCGTCTACATGGGCATGACGGCGGCGCCCGCCGTGCGCGCCGGCCTCCT
>VYKW01000058.1_pt1 | contig 46065 bp, 33 predicted proteins | sample 5114451 | NCBI WGS metagenome assembly VYKW01 (sample SAMN12291784, study PRJNA351875) | freshwater metagenome | isolation source: freshwater lake | place: USA: Michigan, Gull Lake | collected 2013-08-08
GGTCGTGGGTATAGACGATCGCGGCGGGCAGGATGCCCCGGCTCGCTTCGGCCAGCGCCGCCTCGATCGCTGCCAGCTTGTCGGCATCGCCACCGGCCCAGCCGCGCGCCTCGATCAGCAAGGCGGAGGGCGCGGTGACCGGCAACTCCTCCCCCGTGCGCGCGCGACCCAGGATCATCGGCGCATTTTCCGCGCGCACCAGTACGAAATCCCCGGTCGCCAGCATCCGCGCTGCAACGATCATCATGTCGATATCGCGGTCCGCCCGCGCCCGCGCGATCAGGTCGCGAACGAGCTCGGCCCGCTCGATCACCGCATCGGGCGCCGATACTTCGTCATGGCCATCATGCGCGGGTCGCGCGGCGGCGGCTGGCAGCGCGGCAAGCACAAGGGCAAAGGGAAGCATCACACGCATTGGGACGACTGGTTTCCTGATGGTTCGGACAGGGCGCAGTTTGGACCCCGCGGCACCCCGACGCGACCGACAATCTCTGACATGCGCGGTCGCGCCAGCCCCAGCGGCGTGGGACAAAAGCGCCGCACCGCCACCTCACTTCCCCGGATCACCGACCAGCGTGAACGCCGCCCAATATTTGGGGCTGACGAACTGGCCGGTGCCTTCGCTGCGCACCGTCTGCATCGCCGCCTGTAGCGCACGCGCACGGCCCGCGACGTCGCCCTTCTGGATGTTGCCGAAGGTCTGCTGCATCAGCAACGAGGTTGCGGCGTCACTGACCGCCCAGTGGCTGACCAGCAGCGAACGGGCACCCGCCTGGAAGAACGCGCGCGCGAGCCCCGACAGGCCGCTGGCGTCCTTTCCGTCCCCCGCAGCAGTGTTGCACGCCGACAAGACGACGACATCGGCTGGAATCTTGAGCTCGGTTACTTCGGACATGGTGAGCAGTCCGTCGTCCAGCTCTGTCGCCTGCTTCGGCGGGGTAAACACCAGGCCCGGTTCGGCATTGTCGCCAACTTCGGTCGCGAGCAAACCATGGGTCGAGAACACGACAAAGCGCGCTCCAGCTACCGCCTTGCTCGCTTTGACTGCCGTTTCGGTTGCAGCATCCCCGATCACCACGGTCGATTGCCCGCCGAACGATTTCTGGAGGCTTTCCAGCTCGGCCTTGGCCTGCGGCAGAGAGGCGAGCGCCCGCAGCTTTTCGGGGTCTGCGAGCTTGCCCTTGTACATCTGACCGGCAAGGCCCGGCGTCACGCTGCGCCCGGTCTCCGGCGTGTAGGCACCGGCAAGCGTTGGGGCACCATAAGCGGCGAGCGTAATCCCGCCGCTGCGCACCTGCGCATAGGCGGGTGAACCTGCGCGGTCCACGCACCCGGGGTGTGCATCGGCCGGCTTTTCAATCAGGAGGCAGCGCAGCGAGCGCAGCGCCGACACCGACGGTAACTCAGCAAGCGCATATTTGTCGATCAGCCACGGGCTGGTCGCCACCGCCGCCCGATCGGTATCCGAACCCTGTGGCGGCGCGGTCACCAGCAGCGCCAGCGGCAGCGAGGTGAGCGGGCCGCTGACATTGGTCAGCAACACCTGCTTGCCCTTCAGCACGCCTTCGACCGGCGCGATCAGTTCCTTGTAGAGTTCATGCGCCAGCTTGCGGTCGAACGCCTTGCCCTGCGGCGCCACCGCAGCCGCGCCGGCCCCGGGCGGCGGCTGACGGCCCGATCCGCGCGCGCCATCCACCTCCATGCTGGCACGCAGCGTATTGACCTTGGCGGCGAGCGCATCCTGCTTCATCGCCTCCGACCGCGACCAGGTCGATGCCTCGCGCGTCACCGCCCAAGTGTAGCTGGCGTCGTCGGACACGAGGATGACGACCATCGCCTCATCCGGGTTGAGCAGCTTTTGCACTGCGGCAATGTCGAGCGCCTTGGGGCGCGTCAGGTCGAAATATTGCGGGAAATCCTTGGCGATCTTCGCCTCGATCGTATCGACCTCGGCGCGCAGCGCGGCGCGGCGTTCGGTGAGCGCGCGGCGTTCCTGCTCTGGCACCTGCGCGCCGCGTTCGATCAGCGCGCTGAACTGGCGATCCACCGCCTCGATCTCGGCGAGCTTCTTGTCGCGCTCCTGCTCCAGCACCGCGAGCGGGCCACCGCCAGCGGCAAAGCGCGCGGTGGTGCGGTCGAGCGCTGCTGCGGCGCCAGAAATCTGCGCATATTGCGCCGCCTCGAACGCTTCGGACCGCAGCACTTCGGGCGACGGCACCGGCTCGATCTTGATGTCGGGCGTAGTCTGGGCGGACAGCAGCGCCGCAACCAGTGGCAAAGCCAGCGTTCGTGAAAGGGCGCGCTTCATGCCGGGTCTCTCCCCTGCGGCGCGGGCCACGCAGAGGCGCGGCAGTCCGGCCGATTAGATCTGGCCGGAAAAACCGCCGCCCCGGAATGCCTGTGCACTCCGGGGCGGCCAGTCTTTCGGCTTAGTTGGTCACCATCGCAACGCCGGTGCCATAGGCACCATAGTTGATCGCCTGAACCGCGAACGGACCGGTCCAGATCGGGTTGACGCGGCAATACAGCGTCACATTGCCCGACATGTCCTGGCACACCAGGTTGCCGTTTTCGTCGAAGATCTTCAGGCCCAGCGGGGTCGACGAGTCACGACGCACGCCGACGACCAGCGGCTCACCGCCGCGCGCGGTGAAACGGACGGTCCAGGTGGTGCTGCCCGGGACATACTGCACGGTGCGGATCGCGCCGCCAACGACACCCTTCGAGGTTTCAGCCTGCGCTGCTTCGACCGCAGCGACGATGTCGGCGTCACCGCCAGCCAGCGTCTTGGCTTCGGCGAACAGGTCGGCGGCGGTGGTCACCTTGGCGGTGCCGGTGCCCTTGCCGGTGCCTTCGATCTTGCCCTTGTCGGTGCCTTCCTTGGTGGTGACCGAATCGACCATCTTGGCCGCGACGATCATCGCGCGCGCATCCTTGGCGGTGCGGGCATAGTCGGCGAGCTTGTAGCCGAGCGCCAGCGTGTCCACTGCCTTCGAGCTGTCGGTCGCCGCAGCTTCCTTCTCGCTCAGGTTCGTGCCCTTCTTGTCCTGCGCGATCGACGGCGAAGCCAGCAGGCTTGCAGCCACCAGTGCCATCGCCATCTTTTTGTTGAGCGTAACCATTACCTTCGTCTCCTCACTCTCCGGGCCTGCTACCAAGCCGGCCTCGCGAACTGATCCCTCGATCAGGCAGGTTCGTCTTTAATGTGGCCCCCGCCCCTGCGACACTAACAGTTTCAGTCTTGGTTGCCATATCAAACTTGGTGCGAAGTCCCTGATTCTTGGCGAATCCCGCGCGCGACTCTGCCAACTACTTACGTATTGTCCGCGTAACGAACCCGGACTCCGTCACGCATGTTACCCAAGATGAGAAAAGGCGCCGGGACTATCCCGGCGCCCTGCCTTATTACCGTTCGAGCTTGAGCTGGATCAGACTGTTGCCGCGCGCGACGAACAATATTGCGCCGCCGGCAACATTCTGGAACGCGCGGGCAAGTTCAGCCGCGCTCTGCACTTGCTCGCCATTGACGCCGACGACGATGTCGCCGACCGCCAAGCCCGATCGCGCCGCCGCCGAGCCGGGCTGAACGCTCGCGACGACCGCGCCGCGCAGCTGCTCGGGCACCTTGTCGCCGGCATTGACGTCGCGGAAGGTCGCACCCAGCGCTGCCAGCCCGGCGCCGCCCGTCGTCGGTCGCGTCACCTGCACCGGGCGCGGCGCTTCGACCGTAACCTGCGCCGTGCCGGTCGATCCGCCACGGCGATAGCCCAGTGCCACCGTCTTGCCCGGTTCGAGCACGCCGAGGATCGCGGTCAAATTGCCCGGCCCCTCGATCGCGCGGCCGTCGGCAGAGGTGATGATGTCGCCCGACTTGAGCCCCGCGCGCGCCGCCGGGCTGTCGGGCGAGACTTCGGCGACCAGCGCGCCGCGCGTCGATCCGCTCCCCGCCGCCTCGACCGTCACCGGGCCGACCGTCACGCCGATCCGCCCGCGCTTGACGCTGCCATTGCGGCGCAGCTGGTCGGCGACCGCCATCGCCATGTTGATCGGCACGGCAAAGGCGATGCCGCTATTGTCGCCGGACTTGGACCAGATCGCGGTGTTGATGCCGATCAACCGCCCACGGCTGTCGATCAGCGCGCCGCCCGAATTGCCGCTGTTCACCGCAGCGTCGGTCTGGATGAAGTCCTGCAGTCCGTCGCCGATCCCGGTGCGCCCAAGGCCCGAGATCACGCCCATCGTCAGCGTCTGATCGAACCCGAACGGATAGCCGATGGCGAAGGCAAGATCGCCGACCTCGATCCGCCCGCTATCGCCGACCTCGATCGCGCGCAGGCCGGTTGCCTTGATGCGGAGCAGCGCGATATCGGTCTGCGGATCGCGCCCGACCACCTCGGCATCGACGACGCGGCCGTCATAGAGCTGGACCTTGAACGCGGTGCCCTTCTCGACAACGTGGTTGTTCGACAGGATTTCGCCGCGCGCGGCATCGATGATCACGCCCGACCCGCTGCCGATCGGCTGCGGCGCGCCCTGCGGCGCCTGGGGCTGCGCGCCAGCCTGTGCGGACGTCGCCTGACCGCGGAACGGGTCTTCGTCTTGCCGTTCGCGCGACGCGGTGCGCTCGCCCTCGGCCTGCTTCTGGCCCAGCACGATCACCTTGACCACTGTTGGCGCGACCGTCTTCAGATCGCGCGCATAGCTAAAGACGCCACGCTCATTGTCATAAGGTGCGGTCTGCGCCGCCGCGCTGACGGCCAGCACCGGTGTCCCCAACATCGCGATGGCAGCAACCCCGGCGAGCAACCGCCCGTGAACACTAGACCTCATCATTTCCCCTTTCACTCTGGTTCTGCTGTGCGTCGTCCTGCGCGGGCAGGGTAATCTCGATGCGAAATCCGCCCGCGCGGTTGAACGCCTGAACATTGCCGCCCGCGCGCAGCGCGACGGTGCGGACAAAGGCGAGCCCGAGCCCATGGCTGTCGGCCCCACCGCTCGAATAGCCGGGCTCGAAAATGCGCTCGACCTTGCCGGGGTCGATGCCCGGCCCGTCATTATCGACCGCGACGGTCACCGTGTCGCCGCTGCGCGCAACGCTGCAGCGGATCGTCGATTCCGGGGTGGCAAACTTGACCGCATTGCCCAGGATATTCTCGACCATCCGGTCGAACAGGTCGCCCGCGACCCGCACCCGCGCGTCGACCGCCTCCAGTGCGAATTCGAGATCCTTGTCGTCGCCGAGATAGACGAACATGTCGTCGATCAGCTGGCGGATGCGCGCGCCCGGATCGACGGTGTCGGCTTCGTGCCGTCGCGACACTTCGGCGTCGATGATGCCGAGCAGCATGCGGCAGCGCTTGTCCATCGTCACCAGCTTGGCATCGGCATCGGCGATCAGCGGCTCGTCCGGCACTTTCTGCGCCAGCGCCTCAAGATGCTTGCGCGCGACCATCACCGGGCCACGCAAATCGTGCGCGACATGGCGGTGCAGTCGCCGCAGCCCACCGATCATATCCTCCGACCGCGCGAGCAAGGCGTTAAGGTGCTGGGCGAGCAGGCGAAACTCGGGCTGGCCGTCATCGACCGGCGCGCGTTCGGCAAAGCCGGTGCGATCCGCGCGGTCGAGCAATGCGTTGAACGCATCGAGCCGCGACCGCCATCCGCGCATCAGCGCCCAGGCAAGCAGCCCGGCCAGCAGCAGAAAGGCAATGCCGACCCCCGCCGCGAGCAGATAGGCCCGCGTCACCAGCCGCGGATCGGGGCTGAAGATCCGCGCGCTCAGAAACGCCCGCCCCTCGCCCAGATCGACCAATGTCCCGACCGCGGTCGCGTCCGCACGCTGGCACGCGGTCCCCGCCGGCACGCGCAGCTGCACCGCGCCGCGCCCCGTCGGCCAGTCGAGCTTTGGCGTACCAGTCAGCGCCCCGTTCGCACCGCGATAGAGGAACAGCGCCCGCGCCCGCTCACCGCTGTCGCAACGCCCGCCATCGGTCGCCTCGCTCGCGCGCGCGGCGACCATCGTCAGCACTTCGGCGTCGCGCTCCTCGGCGGACAGGCCGGGCGCCAAACTGTCGATCTTGCTCGACAGCACCGCCGCATCGGCCTGCGCGCGCACCATCGCCACCTCGCGCGCATTCATCGACACCATCTGGAGCAGGCCGAGCGTCAACCCGACCAGCGCCACGGCAGCAAGCGCGCCGATGACCAACGTTGTCCGAAGCGGAAGCCAGCGAAGCATGCGAGCTAGCGACCACCCTCCATGCCGGCCAGGTTGCGCAGCGCGAACCCCTGTGCCCAGATGTTGGTCACCAGCGGATGGAAATCGTCCGGGATATCCGGGCATTGCCGCTTGAGCGACTTGCGCAGCCGCTTGATCGCCTGATCGACCGTGTTGGCGAATTCTTCGGGGAAATGGCTCCACCCCTTGCCGATCCAGCAGCGGTCCCACAGCATCGACTGGCTCAGCGGGTTGCCGCGCTCCTTGTACAGCTCGACCAGGATGTCCGCCTCGCGGCTGGTCAGCTGGAGCAGCCGGCCGTTGCAGCGCACATCCTTGGTATCGGCGTCCACCTCCAGCGGCGCGCAGGTCCAGCCCTTGCTGCGCATCGTCGGCTTGCGGCGGCGCAGTTGCGCGGCGACGCGCGCGACCAGTTCCTCGCTCGTCGCGGGCTTGGGTACATAATCGTCCGCCCCGCGCGCGATCAGGCCATGGATGCGCTGATCCTCACCGCCCAGCAGCGAATAGACGAGCGCCGGCACATCGGGATCGGTCTTGAGGCCGTTGGGACGGCGGCGCACGCGATCAAGCACCTCCAGCCCCTCGATCCCCGGATTGATCCGGTCGAGCACGAGCACGTCATAGGCCTCGGTCTCAAGCGCCTCGAGCGCCGCGTCGCCGGTCTCGAACAGGTCGACGCGCTCGCATCCCGCCGCTTCCAGAGCCGCCTTCATCTCCGCGCCGATCTCATCCTCCAGGATCAGCGCGCGGCATCCGGCAAAGGTGTCGGCGATATTCTGCGCCGCTTCCGCATCCAGTTTCAACAGGTTCATCGTCATCATCTCCGTCATAGCGGCCCCCGCGGGAAGCGGCGCGGGACGCCGGGTCGCCGCGCCTTCGCGGCATCGGCGCTGAGTGGGAGCGCGACGTGGAGCGTCCCCTGCCCGGCGCGCTGGATGCGCAGCACGGCAACGTCGCGCTTCGATGCCTTGATCGCGGCCATCGCCGCCACCGCGTCGCGCGGCGCGACGCCGTCGACTGCAAGCAATTCGTCGCCTTCATACAGGCCGTACATCTGGCCGATCGAAGCCTCCTCCACCTTGCCGACCAGCACGCGCCCGCCATCGCCACGCAGCGCAAAGCCGAGATTGTAGGTGCCGCCCGCGGTGCCGCTCATGTCCATCGCCAGCGCCGCGACCTTGCCGCGTTCGCCCGCCAGATCGTCGTCGGCCTCGAGCGCGACCGCCAGCGACACCGGTTTGCCGTCACGAACGATTTCCACTTTCACCTTGTCGCCCGGCTTGCTGTCGATCAGCGCCATCGACAGGTCGCGCACGACCTCCAGCTTGCGCCCCTCGACGCTCAGCAACAGATCGCCGATCTTGAGGCCGCTGCGCGCCGCTGCGCCGTCGGTCGATACCGCGTCGATGATCAGACCGGTCTTGCCCGGCGCGCCCAGCGCCTCAGCCATGCCGGCGTCGGCGCTGCTCGCGGTAACGCCCAGGCGGCCGCGCACGACCTTGCCATCGGCGACCAGCTGGGCCGCGATCTTCGCCGCCAGCTCGGCGGGAATCGCAAGGCCAATCCCGATGTCGAAGATGGTCTCCGGCGGCGTTGCCGTGTTGATCCCGATCACTTCCCCCTCCTCGGTGATCAGCGGCCCCCCGCTATTCCCTGGATTGAGCGCCGCGTCATGCTGGATGAAGTTCACCGGCCACGCGACGTCATAGGCGCGGTCATAACCGCTTATGATCCCCGAAGTAACCGAGAAACGATTACCCATCGGATTGCCCAGCGCAAAGACTTTCGCCCCCAGCGGCAATCGCGATGACTTCGCCATTTTGAGTATCGGAAGTGGCCCTTCGGCGTCGATCTTGACGATCGCAAGATCGGTGCGCCCGTCGCGCCCGATCACCTTGCCCTTGTAGCGCTTGCCATTGGCGAAGGTGACTTCAACCACATCGAGTTTGGCGACGACATGGGCATTGGTGAGGATGATGCCGGATTCGTGGATGACGAAGCCCGACCCACCCGCCGCTTCGGTGTCGCCATTCTGCTTGCGCGCCGCCTCGTCCTGCGGACTGATCGCGACCACCGCTTTCATGGCGCGTTCGATCGCGGTTTCGGACTGCGCGCTTGTCGAGATTTTGGGCTGATCGGGCATGGCCGCGGCACGTGCGGTGCTCGGCAGCGCGACGCCCAGGCAGAGCGCGGCGCCGAGAAACCAGCCGAGCGTGCGGCGGGTCAGGTTCACGGATGGATTGGGGTTCATGGAAATTCCGGATACTGACTTCAGACGCCCCGTTCCTGTCATTTGGTTCAGGTGAAAGCGACGGTCAGGATCAGACGGACAGGGGTCAGGATGGCGGCTGGGCCAGACTCCAGGCAGCGCGGACCTGATCGCGGAAGATCACCGTGTAGCCGTTCAACTCCTCAAGCGCGGACGCGTCGAAACTCGACGCCTTGCCCGCCCGCGCCAGCACCTGCCGCCCCGCTTCGCGAAGCAGGGTGCGGGCGAGCGGCGCACCACCCGGATCACGCAGCAGGAAGCTGCCATGGCTCCATCCCAGATTGATCCGCTGCGGATGATCGCTGCGAAACGCATCGCGCGCCGCCGACTCTGCCCGGCCATACCAGAGCCGCGCGCTCGCCTTGTCCCCCGCCTGCGCACGCAGTTGCGCCATACTGGTCGCGGTCAGCGTCCGCAGCTGCGCGCCCTGTGCGCCAAGCGCGGTTGCTGCGGCGAAATTGGCCTCAAGCAGCAGCATTGCCTCGGCCGACTTGCCCGCCCGCGCGAGACTTGAGGCGAGGTTATTGCGGATCAGGACGGTGCGGAAATGCCCCCGACCCAATTTGCTTTCGGCAAGCGCCAGCGCCTGCCGCTGGATCGGTTCGGCTTGGGCGAATGCGCGCACGCGGGTCAGCACGCTTGCCATGTTGTTGAGCATCGTCACCAGCTCATCGGGATTGCCGCCGCCCGACGCCTGCCACACCGCGATCGCGCGGTTGAACATCCACGCGCCGTCTTCATAGCGCCCCGCCTCGACCAGCACCTGACCCAGGTTCGAATAGGCAAGCCCGGTGAAGTTGCTGGTCTCGCCGAAATAGCGCAGGCGGATCGTCAGCGCCTCGCGCAGCACCGTTTCGGCCTCGCGCAGCTCGCCCATGCGCATTGCCGCCATGCCGAGTAAGGTCAGACTGTCCGCGACCAGCGGCCCCGCCTGCTGCGCGCGCCGGATCGCCAAGGTTTCGCGGATGATGGCGATTGCCTCCTCGGGCCGGTTCTGCTCGTCGAGACACCAAGCCAAAGTCTCGCGCACGGCCACCGCCTGCGGGTTCGCCGCCCCGCCCAGCGCCACCAGCCGGTCGGCCCCCGTGCGCAGGCTGGCCTCTGCCTCGGCCAGCCGCCCCAGCCCCATCAGCGCTTTGCCATGCATCAGGCGGAAGAACGCGCCGTCGGCCGTATCGCCCGCGATCCGGATCGCGCGCTCGGCCAACGGCAACGCCTCGGCAAACCGGGCGAGCGAGACCAAATTATTGGCCCGCCGTGCCACATAAGCAGCCAGTTCGGGTTCCCCCGCCAGCAGAACCTCGGCCCCCTCAAGCGCGATGACGAAGGAAGGTTCGGCCGCAACATGCTGACCCTGCCGTTCGAGCATCAGCCCGAGTATCAAATGCGCGAGCGTCAGATAATCCTGCCGCTCCACACCCGCGAAGGTTTCCGCAATCGCGACGGCACGGCGGGCGATCGGCACCGCCTCGACCGACTGGCCCGCCTCGCTGGCGGCCGAAGCAAGGCTGGTGAGCAGCAGCACGCAACGTTGCTGCGCGGACGGCGGCGCGCCCGGTCCGCCTGCGGCCATGATGCAGGCCTTTGCCTCGGGTTCGATCAGCGCGAGCGCCTTGCGCGCATCGCCAGCGTCCATCGCCGCGTCATATTCGGGGCTCGCCGGGACCACCTCGACCGGGGCCGGGCTGGCATCCTGCGCGACCGGTGCAGCAGCGATCAGCAGCAATGGGTAGAGCATTGCATCCCCCTCGCAACGAGCTTCCGCCTCTTAGCCGATCAATGCAAGTGATGAGGTGCAGTCCGCCACGCAATTTAGTATCATTTGACACCAATTCGGCGTCGGGTGTAAAGCCCGTGTGAATTTAGCGGAGGCCTCGACATGACCGACCCGACCAACCCTCTCGGCCTCAACGGCTTCGAATTCGTCGAATTCACCTCGCCCGATCCGGACGCGATGGCGCGGCAGTTCGAACAGCTCGGCTTCGTCCCCTCGCACCGCCACCCGACCAAGAACATCACCCGCTTCAAGCAGGGGCGCATCAACCTGATGCTCAACCGCGACGAGAGCGGCCGCGTCGCCGAGTTCCGCGCGGCGCACGGCCCCTCGGCCAGCGCGATGGCATTCCGCGTCGCCGATCCGGTCGCGGCGATGGAGTGGGCGCTGAAGCATGGTGCGGAGCGCACCGCCGAGGACGACACCTGCATCATCGGCATCGGCGGCTCGTACCTCTACTTCATTCAGGACGGCACCGACCTCTATGCCGATTGGGAGGAAATCCCCGGCTGGCAGCAGGCTGAGGCGGACAACAATGTCGGGCTCGACCTGCTCGACCACCTCACCCACAATGTCCGGCGCGGCCAGATGCGGGTGTGGAGCGAGTTCTACAAGACGCTCTTCAACTTCGAGGAGCAGAAGTATTTCGACATCAAGGGCCAGGCGACCGGCCTGTTCAGCCAGGCGATGATCGCCCCCGACAAGGCGATCCGTATCCCGCTGAACGAGAGCCAGGACGACAAGAGCCAGATCGAGGAGTTCATCCGCGAGTATAAGGGCGAGGGCATCCAGCATCTCGCGCTGACCACGGACGACATCTACGACACGGTCGAACGGCTGCGCGCGCGCGGCGTCAAGCTGCAGGACACGATCGAGACCTATTACGAGCTGGTCGACAAGCGCGTCCCCGGCCATGGCGAAGACCTGGAGCGGCTGCGCAAGAACCGCATCCTGATCGACGGCAATGTCGGCGACGAGGGAATCCTGCTCCAAATCTTCACCGAAAACATGTTCGGTCCGATCTTCTTCGAGATCATTCAGCGCAAGGGCAATGAAGGGTTCGGCAACGGAAACTTCCAGGCACTTTTTGAGTCGATTGAACTCGATCAAATCCGTAGAGGGGTGATCAAGGTCGACGCATAACGGGGTTGGAGAGGAGAGCCGGGACAACCGGCCTCAACCTTCCGAAGGGGGAAGGAACGCAGGAGGATGAGGGAGGCGGCTACAGACCGCCCCCTCATCCGACTACACGCCAGAGCGCGCTTTAGGGTCTGATCCATGACCGACTATTTCCCGGGTTTCGGCAATCACGTCTCGACCGAGGCGGTCGCGGGCGCGCTCCCGATCGGGCGCAATTCGCCGCAGCGGCCAGCGTACGGCCTCTATGCCGAGCAGCTCTCCGGCACTGCATTCACCGCGCCGCGTCATGAGAACCGCCGCAGCTGGCTGTACCGGATGCGGCCGAGCGCCGAGCATCCGCCGTTTTCGCCTTATACCGCAGCCGCGCGCTTCCAGACGCAACCGGACGCTGCCCCGCTTGCGCCGAACCGGCTGCGCTGGGGTCCGATCGCCGATCCCGCGCCCGGCACCGACCTGATCGACGGGATGACGAGCATGCTGGTCACGCGCGACCCCGCCGATCTGGAGGGGGTCGCGGTGCATGTCTATGCGGCGAACGCCGACATGGACCGCCGCGTGTTCTTCGACGCCGATGGCGAATTGCTGTTCATTCCGCAGTCCGGGCGACTGACGCTGCTGACCGAGTTGGGCCGGATCGACATTGCGCCCGGCCAGATCGCGCTGATCCCGCGCGGCGTTCGCTTTCGTGCGCTGCTGCCGGACGGCACCGCGCGCGGCTATGTCGCGGAGAATTACGGCGCGCTGTTCCGCCTGCCCGATCTCGGCCCGATCGGTGCCAACGGCCTCGCCAATCCGCGCGATTTCGAGACCCCCGCCGCATGGTATGAGGATCGCGACGAGCCGTTCGAGGTGATCCAGAAGTCGCTCGGCCAGCTCTGGACCACGACGATCGGCCACAGCCCGCTCGATGTCGTCGCGTGGCACGGCAACCTCGCGCCATGGCGCTATGACCTGTCGCGGTTCAACACGATGAACACGGTCAGCTTCGACCATCCCGATCCGTCGATCTTCACCGTGCTGACCTCGCCCAGCGACGTGCCGGGCCGCGCGAACGCCGATTTCGTGATCTTCCCGCCGCGCTGGATGGTGGCGGAGGACACGTTCCGCCCGCCCTGGTTCCACCGCAACGTGATGAGCGAGGCGATGGGCCTGATCCACGGCGCATACGACGCCAAGGCGGATGGCTTCGTTCCCGGCGGACTGTCGCTGCACAATCTGATGGCCGGCCACGGCCCCGATGTCGCGAGCTGGGAGGGCGCGAGCAAAGCGGACCTCAAGCCGCACAAGATCGACGGTACGATGGCGTTCATGGTCGAAACCTGCTGGCCCTACCGCCCGACCGCGCATGCGCTGGCGACGGCGCAGCCGGACTATGATGCGGCCTGGGTGGGCTTCCCCAAGGCGCAGCTGCCCGGGTGAGCGAACGCCTTACCACCACCCCGCCCGGCGTTCGGCTCGGCCCGCTTGACCTCATCGGCGACGGGGCAGCACGCAACTTCGTGCTGGAGATGAAGGCAGGCCGCTTCCACGGCTTCGCGGTGCGCAGCGGCGACACAGTCAGCGGCTATGTCGATCGCTGCCCGCATATGGGCCTGCCACTCGCGCAGCAGCTGGACGCCTATCTCACCGGCGACAGCAACATGATCCAGTGCAGCTGGCACGGTGCGCTGTTCCGGATCGAGGATGGCGTGTGCGTCGGCGGCCCGTGCACCGGCGCGACGCTCACCGCGTGGCCGCTCGAAATCCGCGACGGCGCAATCTATACCGCTTAAGCGGCGGCGATGTCGGTATCCGCCGGAATCGGCGCGGGAACATCCTGTCCCATCAGCGCGTCGGTGAACAGCCCGCGCCACCACACGACATCCTCCGCCTCGACATTGTCCATCATCGACCGCCAGCGCCGCTTGCGCTCGTCCAGGTCCATGCGCAGCGCCTGCATGATCGCATCCGACACTTCGTCCGCGCTGTACGGATTGACCAGCACCGCATCCTTGAGCTGCGCCGCCGCGCCGGCAAAGCGCGACAGGATCAGCACACCCGGATTTTCGGGATCCTGCGCCGCGACATATTCCTTCGCGACCAGGTTCATCCCGTCACGCAGCGGCGTCACCAGCCCGATCCGCGCGGCGCGGTAAATCCCCGCCAGCACATCGCGCGGATAGCCCTGATTGACGTAGCGGATCGGCACCCAGTCGGTGTCGGCATAGGCCCCGTTGATCCGCCCCGACAGCCCCTCGAGCGCGGTGCGGATCTTCTTGTAACTCTCCACCGCCCCGCGTGACGGCGGCGCGATCTGGAGCAGGAACACTTCCTTGCGCTCCTCGGGATGCTCGGCGAGGAAGCGCTCATACCCGGCGAAGCGCTCCTCCAGCCCCTTGGAATAATCGAGCCGGTCGACCCCGACGATCATGTCGCGCCCGACCGCGCTGTCGCGCATCCGGCGATACGCCATCTTGGCCGCAGGGCTCGCCGCACCCTCGACGAACTCCTTGCAGTCGATCCCGATGGGCGCAACGATCGCGCGCAGCCGCCGCTCGCCCAGCACCAGCGTGTCGCCCTCAATCGTCGCACCCAGCTCATAGGTCGCATAGTCGCGGAACGACTCCAGCCATTCCTGCGTGTGGAACCCGACCAGGTCATAGGCGAACATCGTCCGCACCAGATCCTGCGCCTCGGGCATCGTCGCCAGCAACCGGCGCGGCGGCCAGGGGATATGCAGGAAAAAGCCGATGCGGTTCTTCACGCCGCGGTCGCGCAAACACTGGCCGAGTGGGAACATGTGATAGTCCTGTACCCACAGGATATCCTCGCCCTCGACCAATGGGCGCAGCGTGTCGGCGAACCGGTCGTTGACCCGCTTATAGCCCCCGGCAAAGCCGCGCTCATATTCGGCGAGGTCGATGCGATAGTGGAAGAGCGGCCACAGCGTGCGGTTGGCGTAGCCGTTATAATATTCCTCGATATCCTGGGGCTCGAGGTCGACCGTCGCGGTGGTCACGCCCTGCGCGCGCTGGAAGTTGATCTGCCCGGTAAACTCGTCGACCGTCTCGCCCGACCAGCCGAACCAGATGCCGCCAAACTCGCGGATCGCCGCCTGCAATGCGACGGCGAGGCCACCCTGCGCACCGGCGTGCGAGTCCTTGGGCGCGGACACGCGGTTGGAGATGATGATCAGGCGGCTCATCTTATGGCGCTCCACGGTTTGCTCAGCAGGACGGCGCAGTTGATCATGCCGACCAGCGAATAGGTCTGGGGATAGTTCCCCCAGAGCTCGCCGGTTACGGGGTCGATATCCTCCGACAGCAGCCCAGCGGCGGTGCGGCGGTCGAGCATCTCGGCGAACAGCGCGCGCGCATCGGCGTCGCGACCGGTGAAGTGCAGCGCCTCGATCAGCCAGAAGGTGCAAACGTTGAACGCGGTTTCGGGCAGGCCGAAATCATCCTCGGTCGCGTAGCGCAGCATGTGGCTGCCGCGCCGCAGTCCCTGTTCGACCGCATCGAGCGTCCCGCGGAACTTCGCGTCATCGGGTGACATGAAGCGCAGGTCGAGCAGCTGGATCAGGCTGGCGTCGAGATCGTCGCCGCTGAACGTCGCCGACATGCGGTTGGTGTCGGGCCGCCACGCGCCGCGCTCGATCGCGGCGCGCATGCTGTCGGCATGGTCCTGCCAATAGGCGCGACGCTCCTCCAGCCCCAGCCGCTCGGCCGCATTGGCGAGCCGGTCGCACGCCGCCCAGCACATCGCGGCGGAATAGGTGTGGACGCTCTGGCGCGTGCGCAGCTCCCACAGTCCGGCATCGGGCTGGTCGAACAGCTCGACCGCGCGCTCGCCGACACGCTCCAGCGCCTCTAAATCCTCACGTCCCGCCATGCGGAACAAGCGCTGGTCGAAAAACGCCTGGACGTTGGACAGGATGATCTGGCCATAGGCATCGTGCTGAACTTGCTCATAGGCAAGGTTGCCGACCCGCACCGGCCCCATGCCGCGATAGCCGGCAAGGCGCGGCGCCTCGCTCTCGATCAGCACGCTCTCCCCCTGCACGCCATAGAGCGGCTGGATATGCCCGCCCTTCGCTTGATCGACGATGTTGCGCAGATAGGCGAGATAGCCCTCCAACACGTCGAGCGCGCCGACACGGTTGAGCGCCTGGACGGTGTAATAGGCGTCGCGAATCCAGCAGTAGCGATAGTCCCAGTTGCGCCCGCTATTCGCATGTTCGGGGATCGAGGTGGTCAGCGCGGCGACGATCGCGCCGGTTTCCTCATGCTGGCACAGCTTGAGCGTGATCGCGCTGCGGATCACCACATCCTGCCACTCGAACGGCGTCGCCAGCCCGCGCGCCCAATTCTGCCAGTGGTAGCTGGTGTATCCCAGCATCTCCTCAAGGCTCGTCGCCAGATTGCCAGCGAAGCTCTCGTCCGGGCCGAGGAAAAAGTGCAGCGGCCGCTCGACGCGGAAACACCGCTCGTCCATCATCAGTCCGACCGGCGCGTTGGTCGACAGCCGCAGCTGCATCCCGTCGAGCAGATAGCGGACATGGTTCGACCCCGCCGTGGTCACCACTGCCGGATCGCCCCAGTTTCGCGTCGGGCGCAGGCGGACGCAGATGCGCGGCGATCCCGCCACCGGGCGCACGATCCGCGCGAACGCGACCGGGCGGTACATCCGCCCCAGCCGCTCGAAACGCGGACAGAAATCGGTGATCTCGATCGCGCTGCCGTTGCTGTCGGTCATGCGCGTGATCAGGATCGGGGTGTTGGTCAGGTAGTGCTGCTCGACGCTGGCGCAGTCCTCCAGGTCGATGCTCCACAGTCCGACCGCATCGTCGGAGCGCGGGTCGCGGCCATCCAGCAACGATGAGAAGAGCGGGTCGCCGTCCACCTTGGGCGCGCATGCCCAGACAAAGCGCCCGGCGCGGTCGATCAGCGCGCTGACCTGGCAATTGCCGATCGGCCACAGGTCGAGATTAGGCGTCATGCTGCATCCTCCGCTAGTCCATCGAGCCAGCGCAGCGCTGCCGCGACATCGGGCAGGCGATACACCGCCTCGGTCGCCCGCGCGGGGCCGACCAGCACCCCGGCCCCGCCCAGCCGCGCGACGGTGGCAAAGCCGGGCTCATCGGTCAGGTCATCGCCCAGGAATACCGGTCGCGACCCGGCAAAGGGCATCGCCACCATCAACGCCGCGATCGCGCGGCCCTTGTCCCCCGGCGCGCGCAGTTCGAACACCATCTTGCCACGCTGAAGCGTCAGGCCGGTGCTGGCGGCCAGTTGCTCCGCGAGCGCGCGGCATGCCGGCTCAGCATCGGGGACGCCGCGATAGTGCAGGCCGACGCCGAGCGGCTTGATCTCGACCACCAGTCCGGGGAGCGTATCGGCCGCCGCACGAAACTGCGCCGCCACCTCATCGAGCGCAGCGGGGCGGTCCGGCGCCACCGCATCCGCGACCCCGCGCAGCTCCGCGCCGTGACTGCCGACGATCGGGCAGTCGAGGCCACCGAACAGCGCATCGATCTCCGCCGCGCCACGCCCGCTGACGATGGCGACGCGCCCGTCGAAGCGCTTCGCCAAGCTCGCGATCAGCGTGCACAGGCGATCATCGACCGCCACCGCATCCGGGCGCGGCGCGATCTCGACGAGCGTTCCGTCAAAGTCGAGAAACAGGCTGGCGCCATCGGCCAGATGGGCGGGAGGCGGTGCCAGCAGCGCCGCCGTGTTCGGTTCCATGAGCTCGGGCATCGACAGGGCAATGCATCCGGAACGCAATCGTTCCGACATTTCTGCTGCAATGCGGCGGAAAGCCGGCCGGGGGCGGTCCTACGCCAGTTCGCGCACCCGCGCCGGTTCGGGGTTGGAAAACTCCATCCCCTCATCGATCCCGCCGAATTTCAGGTCGATCAGGTCGAGCGTGTAATTCTGGTGGACGCGCCACGGCCGTTTGTCGCCCTGTTTGGGGAAGCGGTCGATCGCGCGCTGGACATAGCCTGAGGTGAAGCTGAGGAAATCCTCCCGCGTTACATCCGCCCCGACGCGCGGCGTTGCCTGACGCATTCCGCGCTTCTTCATCGTGTTGAGCAGGCGGGCGACATAGGCGCAGGTCAGGTCGGACTTCAGCGTCCAGCTGGCATTGGTATAGCCGAAGGACGAGGCGAGGTTCGGAATGTCCGAATACATCATCGCCTTGTAGCCCAATGACTGGGCCGGCTCGACCCGCTGCCCATCCACGGTGAACGGCACCCCGCCCATCAGCTGCAGGTCGAGGCCCGTCGCGGTGACGATCACATCGGCGGGCAGCAGTTCGCCCGACTTCAACCGAATGCCGTCCGCCTCGAACCGATCAATATGGTCAGTAACGACCGACGCCGCTCCCTCGCGGATCGCGGCGAACAGATCGGCGTCGGGGACGAGGCAGATGCGCTGGTCCCACGGGTTATAGCTGGGCGTGAAATGCGTCGCGACATCATAGTCCGGCCCGAGTTCATCGCGAACCATCTGGACGATCCGCTCCTTGGTCTGCTGCGGCTTTTTGCGCGCGATGCGGTAGAAGAGCTGCTGCATCCCGACATTCTTGAAGCGGGTCAGGCGATAGGCGAGCTTGGCGGGCAGCTTGGCCCGCAGCCAGTTTGCGATGCCATCCTCGCTCGGCCGCGACACGATATAGGTGGGCGAACGCTGCAGCATCGTCACATGCGCCGCCGTCTTCGCCATTTCCGGCACCAGTGTCACCGCAGTCGCGCCCGATCCGATGACCACCACGCGCTTGCCGGCGTAATCCAGCCCCTCGGGCCAATGCTGCGGATGGACGATCGTGCCTGCGAAGTCCTCACGCCCCTCGAACTGGGGCAGGTACCCGGCCTCGTAGTTGTAATAGCCCGAGCACATGAAGAGGAAGTTGCACGTAAACTCCACCCGCTCCCGCTCCGCCCCGCGCTCTACCGTGACCGTCCAGCGTGCCTCGGGGGTGGACCAGCTTGCGGCGACGACGCGGTGCTGGTGGCGGATATGCCGGTCGATGCCGTGTTCGCGGGCGGTTTCGTCGAGATAGCGCAGGATCGACGGCCCATCGGCAATCGCCTTGGCCTGCGTCCAAGGTTTGAAGCTGTAGCCCAGCGTGTACATGTCGCTGTCGGAGCGGATGCCGGGATAGCGGAACAGGTCCCACGTCCCGCCCAGCCGTTCCCGCCCCTCCAGGATCACATAGGAGCGGTCCGGGCAGTCGCGCTGAAGGAAGTATCCCGCGCCGATGCCGGAAATCCCGGCACCCACCACCACCACGTCGAAATGCTCGGCCATCGCGCTCTCCTGACCCCGATACTTACATGCGTGTAAGTTGAGCGCAATGGGGCGCGGTCACCGCTGCACGGGCGGGCACAGCGCGATGCTGGAACTACGCTGGTCGATCAGCAGCGCGAACTTGCTCAGCGTATGCGCGCCAACCAGCAGCTCGGGAAAGCGATCGGACACGCGCACCTCGACATTGGCGAGCGATGCGGCGCCGATGCGGAACGGCCCGGCCACGGTCGCGCGCTCGGTCTTGATGGTCGTGTTGGTCAGATTCCCTTCGCCGCTCGCAGTGACCGCCCCGCCACCAATCCGATCGAACAGCGACCGGGGCAGGACAAACGCAACGTTCGCGCCGGTGTCCAACTGCCCTTCTGTGACCACCGACCCGATCGTCAAGGGCACGCGAAACGCGCGCTGATAGGGCAGAACGCCCGGCGCGCTGTGGGTCAGTCCAGCCGCGCGGGTGAAGGTCAAACGGCGGTTGGGGTAATCAATCACCAGCAGGCCGTCGGCAAAGAAGTCGCGCCCGATGATGCCGTCGAACGCCGCTTCCTGCGACATGCGGCCATTATAGTCGCGGGTGATGACGCTGAGGTCGCGGCGCACAAGCTTGCCTAGCTCAAGCGAGTCCAGTGCCACGGTATCCACCTGCGCGGTCGCGACACCGTCCGAAGACTGGCCGGAACCGGTGACGGTGAGGCCAAGCGCCGCCACGAGCCGCGCGTCGGCCCGTCCCAGACCACTGGCCCCGGTATCGACGGCGAAACGAAACGGCCCCTTTCCGTTGACCCGCGCGGTGACATAGATGCGGCCATCGACCGTCTCGAACGGCACGCTGACGATCGCGTCCTTCATCGCCGTTTCGGTCAGCGAACACACCGCCGGCCGCACTTCCGCATGCCCCGATGCAGCGCTGCTTGCCGCCGCCAGCGCAATTGCAACCGTCTTGATCATACCCGCCATCTCGCCCCTGTCCGACCTCGAACTGTATTAGTTCAGTAACTCACAAGGGTGTCAACGATGATCGCTATTTCGCTGGCGGCACCTTCGCATTCTTCACATAGGTGTCGAACCAGTCGAACATCTCGTCGAGCGTGTGCAGCACGGATTCGCGCCCGCGATAGCCATGGTCCTCATGCGGCAGCATCACCAGCCGCGCGGTGCCGCCGGTGCCCTTGACCGCCGCGAACATCCGTTCCGACTGTTCGGGGAAGGTGCCCGGGTTGCTGTCATTCTCGCCATGGACGAACAGGATCGGTTCGTTGATCTTGTTCGCCGCCATGAACGGGCTCAGCCGGTAATAGGTGTCGGGCGTGTCCCAGAATACCCGCCGTTCCGACTGGAAGCCGAACGGGGTCAAAGTGCGGTTATAGGCCCCCGATCGCGCGATTCCGGCGCGAAACAGGTCGCTTTGCGCGAGCAGATGCGCGGTCATGAACGCCCCATAGCTGTGACCGCCGACACCGACGCGAACTCCGTCGCCAAAGCCGCGCTGCACGGTGAAATCCACCGCCGCCTTGGCGCTCGCGACGATCTGTTCGATGAAGCTGTCATTGACCGTTTCCGGGTCGGCGCCAACCACCGGCATCGCCGCCCGGTCGAGCACCGCATAGCCCTGAGTCAGGAAGAACAGATGCGACATGCCGCTGATGCGGGTGAAGCGATAGGGGGAGTCGCGGTTCTGCCCGGCGGTTGCCGCATCGTTGAACTCGCGCGGATACGCCCAGACCACGACCGGGAGCTTGTCGCCGGACTTGTAGCCGGGCGGCAGATACAGGGTCGCGGTCAGATCGACGCCATCAGCGCGCTTGTAGGTGACCAGTTCGCGTTTGATCCCGGTCAGTTCGGGGTGCGGATCGGGGAAGTTGGTCAGGAAGCGCGCGGTGCCCCCGGCATGGAGCTTCAGATTCCCCGGATTGGTCGGGCTTTCATAGGAGGTGATGAAGCTGCGTCCGTCGTCGGAGAGCACGTCGACCACCGTTTCGAGCTGCTCGCCCGAATTGCGCCAGAGCTCTTCGGTCTTGCGCGTCGCAAGGTCGAAGCGGCGCAGGAACGGGCGCAGCCCGTCTGGCGTCGCCCCCTCGCCCGCGAGGAGCAGCTTGCCATCGATCGCACGCGCGACGGTGAAGCCGCTGGCGGTGACCGTGGTGAGCGGGCTGCCGGGGTCGGCATAGGCATCCTGGACGTTGCGGATGCTCAGCTGACGCGGCGCGGAGTCGCCGGTTACATCGACCAGCGTCTCGCGCATTTCGCGGGTGTCGCGGTCATAGTCCCGGACGATCAGATCATCGGACCTCTCGATCCCAAAGCTGCCGGCAAGCCGGTCTTCGAGCCGCGCGAGCAGGCGGGGCGTGCCATTGAACGGCGCGGCGAGCGCGAACAGGTTATCGCGATTGGCGGATTTGACGCGCGGGTCGCCGCCATCCTGCGCCTCGCTCCACAGCAGCAGCGCAGCTTCCGTCGGATGCCATGCGATGTTGCGGCGCCCGGTGACGACGCCCTGGACCGGCAGCGCATCGGCGAGTGGCTGCTTTGCGATCGTCTGCACCAGCTTGCCGTCACGGGTGTAGACCGCGCTGGTCACCGGGAACCGGCTCCACGGCACCTGATAGGAGAAGGGTCGTTCGAGCCATTCCATCAGCAGGTATTTGCCGTCGGGCGACGCCGTCACCGATGTATAGATGCGCGGCGCGCCCACCGCGCGTCGGGTTCCGTCCGGTCCGAGGATCACCGGCTGACTGGTCGCGAGCCAGGCAAACATCGCCTCGTCATGCGGGTTCTGGAGCAGGTCCTGATAGGTGCGCGTCTGTGCCGCCTTCCCGCCCGTCGCCTCCTGAATCGCCGGGCCAACCGGGGTCAGCGCGCGGACCGGCATCGAGCCGCGATTGTCAGGGATCGTGAGCACGAGCAGCGATCCGTCGGCCAGCCAGCGCGCATTCTGAAAGATCGGGTTGACCCCGCCCGTCATCACCTTGCGCGCCTGCGCCGTCTTTGCGTCGAGCACATACAGGTCGATCGCGTCGGCGCGGGTGTTGGTAAACACCAGCTTCGACCCGTCAGGCGCCCATGCGACGTCCGAGATGTCGGGATCGGCGGGCAGCACGACGCGGCGCACGCCACCGCTTGCAATGTCCTGCAGCGACAAGCCAACCGATGCGCGCGTGCCGTGGCGGTCGTTGATCGACGGATCGAGCCGCAGCCCCGCCAGCTTCTCCATCGGCTTGGCGAGATCGGCGACCGGGGGCAGCGCCACGCGCTCCAGCAACAGCATCTGCGTGCCGTCGGGCGACACCGACACGCCGGGGCTGGGCGCGCGGGTAACGATGTCGGTCACCGCCTGGGGCGGGGTCTGGTATCCCTGCTGCGCGAGGGCCGGGGCAGCGAGACCGATCGCCAGCGCAAACGACGAAATGACAGCAAGCGATCGAACCATCAGTGACCCTCCGTTGCCCCCTGACTAGGCGCAATGCAGCGGATTGATCAACCGCGTCCGGTCGCGGCGGGGATGCTATACCCTCAATAATCCTTGGAATATTTGAGGCCCGCGCGTGATCCACCAAACGACCCGGTCGCCGACAACAGGCTGAGCGCACGGGTCAGTGCAATCTCCAGCTGGACCGCAGTATAGCCCCGCGCGTCGGTGATGATCTCCACATAGATGTCGTCGGTCAGATACTGGCCCGCCGCCAGTGCCATGCCGCGCCCGGTGGTGTCGTCCTCGCCCAGGATGCGCAGCCGGTCGATGCCCGCCGCCGAGCGCAGCTGGCCGAGCGGGTTGAGCCCGCCGCCGGCCGCGCGCAGCGAGTTCAGTGCAGCGGCGAGCTGGATCGCCTCGGTCGCCGACAAATTGGTGACCGAGCTGCCGAACAACAGGCGTGAGAGAACTTCGTCCTGCGGCAGGCTGGGGGTCGAGCTGAACGCGATGCGCGGCACCTGCCCGCTGCCGGTGATGTTGATGTTCGCCGTGACCCCCTCGGCGGTGGTGGTCGCGGCGATGTTGATCTGCGGATCGGCGAGCGGCCCGCCCTCGAAACTCACGGTGCCGCGGGTCAGTTCGAACCGGCGGCTGGCAAAGCTGTAGGTGCCGCGCACCACGCGCGCCTCGCCCGTGACGATCGGTGCGGTGGAGGTGCCGGTCACCTGCATCCGCGCGCTCCATTCGGATTCGAGGCCCATGCCCGACACGAACAGGCGGTTGTCGGCGACGATGCTGACGTTCAGCTTGAAGATGCCGGCAGGCTTGACGCGCACCGGTCGCTTGCCATTCTCGTCCAGCTCGCTCTTGCGATAAACACCGGTCAGTTCGGGCACTTCGGCGGCACCCTGGCGGATGATCTGGTAGCGCGCTTCGGGGATGATGACCCGCCCCTCAATCAACCCGCCGTCGAGGCCATTGGTGATGCGCAGCTGACCCGTCGCGGTCGCGCCGAGCGAATTGCTGCGCGCCAGCCGGGCGTTGCGGAAGCGTGCGGTAATATCGATCGGGAATCCTTGTTCCGCCGAGAGCCCGATTGTCCCGGCGGCGGTCAGGCGACCGCTGCCCGCGACTGCCTCAAGTTGCCCGATTTCCAGCGTGTCATTGTCGAACTGTCCAGTGACGGTCATCTGCGACAGCCGCGTGCCCCAGGTTTCGTTCTCATAGGTCAGCTTCTCACCGCGCAGTTGCCCGGTAAGCTGCGGCGCGCGGACCTGGCCCGAGAAATCGGCGGCGAGGGCGACCGGCCCGGACAGGCTCTGATTGGGGAATCCGGCCATCGAAAACAGCACCGAGGACGGGCCATTATAACGGATGCCACCCGACAGCGGCGCCGCGAGCAGGCGCGTGGTCCAGCCGCCTGCGCCGGGCCCGAGCGGCTGAAGGCTGGCGACCATCCGCCCGATCGTGGTCGGTCCGCGCTTGATCAGCGCGCGCGCGTCGCCGCCATCGGGCAGCAACCGCCCGACGAATGCGATATCGACCGGCGAGGAAACCCCGCCCAGGCTGGAGCGGGTGAAGTTGCTGACGTTGAGCCGCGCAATCGCCTGTGGGAAGGTCGCGTCGCTGGCCTGGCTGAAATCGAGCGCGCCCGTGACCGTGCCGTCCAGCCCAGCTGCGCGCGACAGGGCGTTGGCGAGCGACAGATCGAGCTTGTCGAGGCGCGCCTGCACGCGCAGCCCCTCGCCCCAATTACCCGACAGCCGCATGCTCCCCTCATCGAAATCGATCCGCGCCGGGGCGAGGGTATAGGTCGATCCGGCGATGGCAATCTGCGCGGGTTGGGCGGTCTTGAAACCGATATTGTTCGCACGTCCGGCCAGCGCCACGCGCCACAGATTGGGTTCGAACCGCGCATTGGCGGCGATCCGGAACGGCACAGCGGTCGACCCTTCGGCCAGCGCCTGCGCACTGCCCTTGCCGCCGCGATAGTCGATCTTCGCGCGCGCGCGGCTGAGCGTAAAGTGCGCGTTGCGCAGGTTCGCGATTTGCGCCTCGCCGGTAATCGCGGGCGCGTCGTCATAGAGGATTGCGGTGCCGTTGATGATCGCACGACCGATCGTCAGCTCCATGTCGCCGGGGATCTTGGCGTTGTTCGCGGTCGCGCGGACGACCGCCTGTTGATATTGGCCCGCCGCCGACAGATCGATCGCGCCGTCCAGCCCGGACCCGGCAAAGCTCAGATCGCCGTCGAACGGCCCGGCGGCGGTCTGCACCAGCTGGCCCTTGAAATCCGCCCCGGCAAAGCGACCGGCACGCACATCGATCGCCAGACGTTCGCCGGTGCGGACCAGCACATCGGCGGTAAACGGGCCGTAGCTAGTCTCACCCTTCGCATCGACGGCATAGGCGCCGTTGTCGCCCACGATCCGCGCGTCCAGATTGGCGAGACCGACGCCCACACCCGGCCGCGGCGCGCGCAGGTTCACGACCGGGCGGGTCAGGCTGCCGGTCACGCGGGCGGACAGCGGACCATAGGCATTGGACCAGGCGTCAGCCGTCAGGCTGAGCGGTCCAGCCGGGTCGTAGCGGCCCGAACCCCGGATCACGCGGAACAGCGGCGCGGCAACCTTCAGATCGCTGAAGCGGATAATCCCGTCCGGCCCGAAATCGAGCGAGACGCGCGCGACCGCATTGCCGCCCAGGAAGCTGCGCACCCCGTCGTTGAACAGCCGCGTGGTGCGCCCGACGATCCGGCCCTTGATTCCCCAACCCCCGCCAGCAGCGGCGTAGAGATCGGCGTCGGTCTCCAGATCGACGATGCCGATGCTGTCGATCTCATAGTCGTTGACTCTCCCCTTGAGCGCCCCGGTGTAGCGCCCGGTGCCCATGTCCGCAGCGAGGATCGCGGTCGCGTCGATCCGGTCGGACCGGATGCGCAGATTCTCCGACAAGATCTGGTCGCCGGTGATCGCCAGATCGCCCGCCAGCGTGACGTTGGTCAACAAGCCGCCGGCAGCAGCGTTGAGCCCCGAAATCCGCGCCGCCTGTGCCTTGACCGGGATCAGGATGCGGTCGGCATTCACCGTCGCCAACCCCTCGGCATAGAGGCGTTCAACCACAGTCTCGCCAAATCCCAGCGCGGCGGCCTTGAGCTTGTAATCCACCGTCGGTGTCGCGAACGGGCCGTTCAGTGCGACTTCGCCCGCCACTGAACGGCCGTTGAGATTCGGGGCAATCGCGCCGGGGGTGAGCAGCATCGCCTCGACCCGGAACTGGTCGAACCGGCTCTGCCCCAGATCGATCGTGCCCATCGTCATGAGCGCCAGTGCGCGCGAGCGCAGCCGCAGTCGCGTGTCGGCGCGGCGCTGGTCGAGCGTCGCGTCGAGCGCAACCTGCATCCCGCCTGCGCTCAGCCGCGCGACCGGGCCCTTCAGATACAGGCCGGGCTGGGTCATCCCGCGCACCTGCACAGTGCCGTTGCGCGCGGCGATACGCAGATTGGCGAGTTCACCCGCGCCGAGCCGCCCGATTGCGCGCCCCTGCCAGTTCGACCAGCTCCCCGCGCCGCGCACCCGCACCGCGAGCGGCGCTTCAAGGCCGGCAAGGCCCGCCACCAGGCCGCCGACCGGCGCATTCAAGTCCGCGCGCAGGTCGAGCTTGTCGTCATCGGGCACCGCGTCGAGCACCAGCGCGAGCGCGTCGCCCCCGCTCCGCCCCAAGGTCCGGCCATTGACGGTCACCCGCGCGCGGCGGTCGGCGATATGCGCTTCGCCGGTCAGCGTCGCGATATGGCGCTGCCCCGCAACCGGGGCTTCCAGCACCAGCCGGTCGATTGCCAGCCGCCCGATATCGATATCGAGATCGGGCAGCATCGGCGCATTGGGATCGCCGGGCTTGAGTTCGGGCAGGCGCGCGACCCGCACCAGCGGGCTGGTCGCCGCGCGAATGTCGACATGGTTGTTCAGGAATGCGAACGGTCGCCAGTCCACCGCGATCCGCGGCGAGGTCGCGAACACGCCCTTGGGATCGCTGACCCGCACATCGCGCAGCACCATCGCGCCATAGATCGACCCTTCGATCCGCCCAACCTTGATGTTGAGGCCTGATGCTGTGGTGTAGCCCGCCAGCCGGTCGGCGACGAAGCGATGCCCGACCCCGGTATCGAGGATCGCGACTGCAGCGAGCAACAGTGTCACGAGGCTGGCCAGCCCGATACCGGTCCATTTCGCGACGCGCTGCCACCGCGGGCGCTGCACCAACACGACCTCGCGCGTCTCCTCGGCCATCAAAATGCCTGCCCGATCGAGATGTAGAGCGCGATCTTGCTCTCGCCCGGCTTGCGCGCGATCGGCGTGGCGACGTCGAGCCGCATCGGGCCGAAATTGGTGTAGAAGCGCCCGCCGATACCCGCTCCGAAGCGAATCCGGCTGAGTTGCGGCAGCGATTCTTCATAGACCTGCCCGGCGTCGAGGAACGGCACGATCCCGAAATTGCCGAAGCGATAGCGCGCCTCGACCGCGAATTCGTTGAAGCTGCGTCCGCCGACCGGCTTGCCGTCGGGGCCGCGCGGCCCAAGTTCCTGATAGCCAAACCCGCGCACCGATCCGCCGCCGCCGGCATAATAGCGCCGCGACGGGGCGAGATCATTGCGGTCGATTCCCTGGATCGTGCCAAACCGCGCCCGGCCCGCCAGTACGATGCTGTCGGTCACCGGCTGGTAGATCGTTCCTTCCACCTGTCCGCGGACATAGGGCCGCGCGGTGCCGCGCACCGAGGCCTCAGGACTAACGTTCAGCTTCAGCCGCCAGCCGCGCGTCGGGTTGAGCAAATTGTCCGACTGGTCCCAACCCGCGAACAACGGCAGCGCGCCGATGAAATAGACCCCGCGCTCACGCAGATTGCGGGTGAAATCGAACCGGTCCTCGCTCGTGGCGACCAGCTCGACGCCATAGGCATAGGTCAGCTTCTTCTGCCAGATCGGGGTCGAGTCGTAAGAGACGCGCGCCGACAGCGTGCCGGTCAGGCCGGTAAATGCCTCGACATCCGAACGCAGCGCCGAAGCGACGATCTGGAACGTGCGGTCGCGCCGCCCGGCATTGGAGCGGCGGAAGGTCGCCGACGCGCCCTGCTCCTGCGTGCCGAGCACCCCCGTCGCGATCAACGCGCCTTCGGGCGGAAACAGGTTGCGGTGCGTCCAGCTGACCTCCGCGCGGAGGCCCTGCCCGGTGCTGAACCCGACTTCGCCGGCCAATGTGCGCGGCGGCCCCTTGGTCTGCCGCACGAGCAGGTCGACCGCCTCAGTCCCGTCGGGGTTGGTCTCGCCGGTCTTGACCGGCTCGACCGACACGGTCGAAAACAGGCTGGTCGCGATCAGCGCGTCGCGCAGGTCATCGACCTTGCGACTGTCGTACAGATCGGTGCGGTTGAACCGGGTCAGCACGCCGATATGGTCGGGCGGCAGCACGCTGTCGCCCTCGATCCGGATACCGCCGAACCGCGCGCGCGGACCGATCGCCACCGGCAGCGTATAGTCGCCGGTGCGGGTGGTTTCGTCGAGCAGGATGTCGCGCTGGCCAACTTCGGCAAAGGGATAGCCATTTTGCGGCAGCGCGACGCTGACTGCCGCTTCCGCCGCCTGCACGCGCACCGCGTCGATCGGCTCGCCGGTGCGCAGATTCAGATTGTCGACAATCAGGGCGGGCGGGACGGTCGGATCGGCCTCGACCCGGATTTCGCCGAAGCTGTAAAGCGGCCCGGGCACCGCCGCGATCGTCGCCGTGACCGGTCGCTCACCCTGCGGCGTCTGTTCGATCGTCGAGATCGCGGTCGCGTCATAATAGCCGAGCGACTTCATCAGCCGCACCGCCAACCCCTCATCCTCGCGCGCCCGTGCGCCGATGATCGCGGCATTGGCGGCGACGCCATCGCCATCCTCCAGCGCGGACAGGTCGCGAAACTGATCTTCCAGCCCGATTTCGTCGAGGCCGGTGACACGAATGGTATAGCGGATCTCGACCGCCGCTTCATCGTTCGCCGCGACGGGTTCGGCGATCGGGGTCGTATCGAACGTCGCCAGCGGCGGCAGCGGTGCGGAGGTCTCCGCCTCGGCCCCGGCTTCGTCGAGCGGCGGGGCATCCTCGATCGGCTCGACCGGCGCGATCGGCGGCGTCGGCGGCGTCATCTGTTCCAGCGGCGCGTCGATATCGTCGGACAGCTGCGGCAGCGCCTGCGAGAATTCGTCGTCCGGGACGATCGGCCTGGCATCCGGCGCCGGGGCCGTCTGCTCCGGCGGTTTTGGATCGCGCGCAGGCGCACCCTGGCCTGGCTTGCCCGCGCCGCTATCGATTTGCGCAACCGCCACGCCCGGGACGAACGCCACGCTTGCCAGCAACAAAATGACCAGACGCACGCCCGAAATAGTCCCGCCTCCCGATGGGATCGCGCCACGTTCAGACAGCACGTATCCCGACCGCTAGCGCAACGTGCCAGCCGGCGGAAGGTTCAATGTCAGCTCAGTCCAACGCCTTAACGCGCGCGCGATAGGCGTGCAGCAACGGCTCGGTATAGCCGCTCGGCTGTGCGACGCCCTCGAACACGAGCGCGCGCGCCGCCTGCAACGCCAGGCTGTCGGGATGACCCGCCATCGGGCGGTACAGCGGGTCGCCCGCATTCTGCGCATCGACCTTGGCCGCCATCCGCGCGAACGCCGCATCGACATCCGCCGGGGTGGCGACGCCGTGGAGCAGCCAGTTGGCAATATGCTGCGATGAAATGCGCAACGTCGCGCGGTCCTCCATCAGGCCGATATCGTGGATATCGGGCACCTTGGAACATCCAACGCCCTGATCAATCCAGCGAACGACATAGCCGAGTATGCCCTGCGCGTTGTTATCCAGCTCGCGCGCGACCTCTTCCGCCGTCCAGTTGCGCCCCTGCGCCACGGGGATCGTCAGCAGATCACCAAGCGCCGGGATCGCCTCGTCCGCAATCTCGCGCTGTCGGGCGAAGACATCGACCTTGTGATAGTGCATCGCGTGCAGCGTCGCGGCGGTCGGCGAGGGCACCCAGGCGGTATTCGCGCCGCTCAGCGGATGGCCGATCTTCTGCTCCATCATGTCGGCCATGCGGTCGGGCGCCGCCCACATGCCCTTGCCGATCTGTGCCCGCCCAGACAGGCCGTGCTTGAGGCCGATGCGGACATTGCGGTCCTCATACGCCTTGATCCACGCGCTGCCCTTCATCTCCGCCTTGGGGATCATCGGCCCGGCGCGCATCGATGTGTGAATCTCGTCCCCGGTGCGGTCGAGGAAGCCGGTATTGATGAAGGCGATGCGGCCCTGCACCGCATGGATGCACGCGGCGAGGTTGGCGCTGGTCCGCCGCTCCTCATCCATCACGCCGACCTTGATCGTGTGGCGGGGCAGACCCAGCAGATCCTCCACCGCATCGAACAGGTCGTTGGTGAAGGCGCATTCTTCCGGCCCGTGCATCTTGGGCTTGACGATATAGATGCTACCGGTGCGGCTGTTGCGCGTGCGGCCCAGCCCGTTGAGGTCGTGCAGCGCGATCGCGCTGGTCAGGATCGCATCAAGGATGCCTTCGGGTGCCTCGGCCCCCTCGATCAGGATCGCGGGGTTGGTCATCAGGTGGCCGACATTGCGGACGAAGAGCAGGCTGCGGCCGGGCAACGTCAGGTCGCTCTGGTTGGGGCGCTGATAGACCCGGTCGGCGGCTAGGGTGCGGGTCAGCGTCTTGCCGCCCTTGTCGAACGTCTCGGTCAGGTCGCCGCGCATCAGGCCCAGCCAGTTGGCATAGGCCGCGACCTTGTCGTCGGCATCCACCGCCGCGATCGAATCTTCCAGATCGACGATCGCGGTCAGCGCGCTTTCGAGCAGCACATCGGCGATCCCCGCCGGATCACTCGCGCCGATCGGGTGCGCGCGATCGACCACCACTTCGATATGCAGACCGTGATGGGCGAACAACATCGACTCGCCGCGCGTGCCGACAAATTGCCCCGAATCGGCGAGCGGCAGGTCGCCGCCCTTGAAGTCGGCCCAGCTGATGCCCGTGAGCGGCACCGCGTCGTCCAGAAACGCCTTCGCCGCAGCGATCACCTGCGCGCCGCGCTCGGCGTCATAGCCGCCGGGCTTCGCTGCCCCCGGCAGCGCGTCGGTCCCGTAAAGCGCATCATACAGGCTGCCCCAGCGCGCATTGGCCGCATTGAGCACGAAGCGGGCGTTCAGCGCCGGGACGACCAGCTGCGGTCCCGCCAGCGTCGCAATCTCGGCGTCCACATCGCGGGTGCCGATGGTGAACCCGTCCTGCTCGGGCACCAGATAGCCGATGTCGCGCAGAAACGCCTCCTGCGCCGCCGGGTCGGTCGCGCGCACCGGGTCCGCCGCGCACCATGCGTCGATCTGCGCCTGAAGGTCGTCGCGGCGTGCCAGCAGCTCGCGGTTGCGGGGGGTAAAGCGCGCGAAGATCTCGCCCACGCCGGTCCACCATGTCGCAGCATCCAGACCCAGCGGCGGCAGCATCCGCTCTTCGACGAACGCGGCGAGCGGCGCGGCGACCGAAAGCCCGGCGCGGGTCTGGTAAGCGGTCATGGAATCCTCCTGGCTAGCAACAACGACTGCCCTGGGGAGGGGACGGGTCGATTAGGCCAGAATGGGGGGCCTGATCAAGCGGCTAGAATCCCGGCGAGATCGCCGCAGCGGCAGACTCGACGCGCTCCAGCATTTTGCGCAGGGCGGCCTGTTCCTCATCGGTCAGGCTGGCAAAGATGCGGCGTTCGAACTCCAGCGCCTGGGGCGCGATCTGGCGGTACAGCGCCCAGCCCTCAGGGCTGAGGTCGAGCAGGTGCGAGCGCTGGTCATCCGGGTTGGGTGTGCGCGTCACCAGCCCGCGTTCGTGCAGCGAAATCGCCGCGCGGCTGACCGTCACCTTGTCCATCTGGGTGCGCCCGCACAGCGCTTGCTGGCTCATCGACCCGAACTCGGCCAGCACCGTGACCAGCCGCCATTCGGGGATGCGCAGACCGAAGCGGGCCTGATAGGCACCGGCGATCGTTCCCGACACGCGGTTCGATGCGACCGAGAGGCGATAGGGCAGAAATGCGTCGAGTTTGAGTGTTGCCGTCATAGGACAGTGATGCCGCGATCAGCGCTGCAAGGCAATGTTAGCATTGCTTCATTGCGCGAAAGCGCCGGGAGTGGACAGGAAATGTCCCTCCCGGCGCCTCGGCTCAAACCGACACGCGGGTCAGGCGCGGCGACAGCAGATGGATCGCACCGACTGCCAGGAAGTAGACGACTGTGCAGGCGGCGAAGATCAGCGTGTAGTTGCCATCGGTCGCATCGAGCACCAGGCCGGTCGACTTGGCCATGATCATGCCGCCGACGCCACCGCAAAAGCCGCCAAGGCCGATCACCGAACCCACCGCGCGCTTCGGGAACATGTCCGGCGGCAGCGACAGCAGGTTGGTCGAGAACGCCTGATGCCCCGCCAGCGCCAGCCCGATCAGGCCAACCGCCAGCCACATATTCTCCAGCTGCGTCACGAACAGCAGCGGGAGGACGCAGCAGCCCGCGATGATCATCGTCACCTTGCGCGCGGCGTTCGGGGTCCAACCCTTATGGATCAGGTTCGACGACAGCCACCCGCCCGCGATGCTGCCGACGTCCGACAACAGATACATGATGATCATCGGCAGCAGCACGACCTTGAGATCAACGTCATAGGTCGAGTTGAAATAGCTCGGCAGCCAGAACAGCATCAGGAACCAGACCGGGTCGGTCAGGAACTTGGCCACCGCGAACGCCCAGGCTTCGCGCAGCCGCACCACCCGGCTCCAGCCGATCTTCTGAATCTGCTCGGGCGGATCATGTTCGATCCAGGCGAGCTCGCCTTCACTCACCCGCCCGCTTTCGCGCGGATTGCTGTAGAATTTGAGCCACAGCACCAGCAGCACGACGCCGAACAGGCCCGAGTAAATGAACGTCTCGCGCCAGCCGAGGCCGAGCCAGGTCATGAAGACCCACAAGGTCGGCGCGGTCAGGATCACGCCGATCGTGGTGGCCGAGTTTACCCAGCCAATGGCATAGGCGCGCTCCTTTTGCGGGAACCATTCGCTGCTCGCGCGCACGACCGAGGGGAAATGTCCCGCTTCGCCCACGCCCAGCACCACACGCGCCGCCATGAACGAGACGACAGTGCTGGCAAAGCCATGCGCGACATGGCCGACAGTCCATACGCCGATCGCGATGGCATAGCCGATCTTGGGGCCGAACCGGTCGACCAGCCAGCCCATGAGGAGAAAGCCCAGCGCATAGGCCGCCTGAAACGCGAGGACGATGTTGCCATAGTCATTCTCGCTCCAGCCAAGCTCCCCCTGAAGCCCCGGCTTGAGCAGGCCCAGCATCGTGCGGTCGATGTAATTGACGGTGGTCGCGAAAAACAGGATCGCGATGATCATCCATCGATAGCGCCCGGTGCGGGGCACCGGCCCCGCCCGGGGTGATTCGCCGCCGGTTTCGGCCTGCGTCGCGTTCATCCATACTCTCCCTAAGCAGCGGGTCTGGCCGCCTCGATCGTGCAGCTCACCCGCATGGTGCCGAATGTGGCAGTAACCTGTGCCTGTGGCGAGACTTCATGGACGCCGGTAACGGCACCCGACGAAATCCACTGCCCCGGGCGCAGCGCAATCCCGCGCGCCGCCATCGTTTCGAACAGGAAGCGCGCTGCGCCGACCGGGCCGTCGAGCATCGTGCGCGCGGTCGCGGCACCGATCTCAACCCCGTCGATGCTCAGCGTCACCGGCCAATCGAGAAAGCCCGAATTGCGCCAGTCGGGGATCGCGTCGCCGACCACCAGCCCGTGATTGTTGCCAAAGTCCGAAATCGTGACCAGCGGCCCATGCGCGTTGATGCCGGGAAAGGGCGAGCTGGCGATTTCAAGTCCGACATGGACCGCATCGATCAGGTCCGCGGCCTCATCCAGCGTGTAGCTCGTCTTGGCCGGATCGGGCGCGGTGCCGATACGCAGCAGAAACTCCGCCTCCGCCGCACCGAACCCGTCGCCAAAGATCGGCATTGCCGGGGCGGGATCATTGCTGCGCACAAATGGCGTGAAGATCGGGCCGGCGAGCCGGTTGGTGCCGAGCTGTCCGTCGAGCGGCGGATTGATCCGACCGACCTTCCATCCCGCAACATCGTCACCGGCCAGCGCCAGCGCGCGATCCTGGATCGCATAAGCGTCGGCCAGCGTTGTCGGCGCAGTGCCGGGATATTCGGGCAGCCCGCGAGCATCGCGGCGTGCGGCGACGAAGGCCTCCGCAATGATATCCAGGTCGCTCATCCACCCCTCACGTCTGTTCTTGGCCGCATCGCTAATGGAAACCGGTGTCACTGGCAAGACATCGGTTGCATCGATTGCGATTTTGCCGGGCCGCGCGTCAACCGGGGCATGCAGCATGTGCGCCCATCGCCATCCGACCGGGCCCGCACCGATTGGCTAGCCCCCGGTTGCGCGCTATGCACGGACCATGAAGAAGACTGCTCAGGCGACGATCAACGATGTCGCACGGCTCGCCGGGGTTTCCAAAAAGACCGTCAGCCGCGTCATCAACCGCTCTCCCCTGCTCAACGAGGAAACGCGCGAGCGGGTCGAGAAGGTGATCGCCGACATCGGCTATGTCCCCAACCCCCAGGCACGCGCGCTCGCGCTGCGCCGCAATTTCCTGATCGGGCTGATCCACGACAACCCCAATCCGCACATGGTGCTCAATGTGCAGCATGGCTTGCTGGAAGTGTTGCGCGACACCGAGTTCGAGCTGATCGTCCACCCGGTCGACCGCGGATCGCCGACGATGCTCGACGATATCCGTCGCTTCCTCGAACGTCAGCGGCCCTATGGCGTGATGCTGCTCCCCCCGATCAGCGAGAATGATTCGCTCGCCGAATTGTGCAGCGAAATCGGCACGCGGTACGTGCGCATGGGCTCTGCTGCATTCGACGACCCGCAGCATATGGTCGCGTCGAACGATCGTGAAGTCGTGCGCGGCGCGGTCGGGCATCTGTTTGAAATGGGTCATCGCCGCATCGGCCTGGTCCTCGGCCCGCACGGCTTCCGCTCGGCGTTCGAGCGCAGCCAGGGTTATGAGGCCGCGTTCGACGACGCCGATCTGCCGATCCAGCGGACGTTGATCGCACAGGGCGACTATACGTTCGAATCGGGCATGCGCGCCGCCGAGCGCCTGCTCGACCTGTCGCCGCGCCCGACGGCAGTGTTCTGCTCGAACGATGCGATGGCGGCCGGCGTGCTGCATACCGCGCGCCAGCGTGGGCTCGACGTGCCGCGCGACCTGTCGATCGTTGGGTTCGACGACACGACCATCGCGTCCTATCTGTGGCCGCCGCTCACCACGGTGCGCTGGCCGATCGCCACAATGGCGCGCGCTGCGGGCCTCAAGCTGATCGGAAATGCCGAGGATGAAGATGAGGAGGCAGCCGAATCGCTGTTCGTCTCGACGCTGATCCGCCGCGCATCGGTCGCGCCGCCGGCCGAGTGACGCCCGGGTCCGGCAGCGGGAGGTTGCGCCTCCTCCTGACACCGGTTACCGACTGAGATAATCAAGTGAGAGGACGCCCCGTGCATTCGCTGGTTCTGGACCCCGACCGCCTGTTTCCCGCCGATCCCGGCACGCGCAGCATCGCCCGCGCGCTGTACGCCCAGATCGCCGACCTGCCGATCGTTAGCCCGCATGGCCATACCGATCCGGCGTGGTTCGCGACCGACGCGGCGTGGGAGAATGCGACCGAGCTGTTCCTCGCGCCCGACCACTATGTCTTTCGCATGCTCTATTCGCAGGGGATCGCGCTGGACGCGCTGCGCGTCCCGCGTCGCGATGGGGTAGTGTCTGCGACCGATCCACGCAGCGCATGGCGGGTGTTCGCCAGCAACTATCACCTGTTCCGCGGCACGCCGTCGCGCATGTGGCTCGACCATGTCTTTGCCGAGGTGTTCGGGATCGACCGGCTGCTGAGCGCGGACACCGCCGACCATTATTACGATACCATCACCGATGCGCTGGCGACGCCGGCCTATCGCCCACGCGCGCTGTTCGACCGGTTCAGGATCGACTTCCTCGCCACGACGGAAGGGGCCGACGACCCGCTGCACCACCATGCCGCGATCCGGGAGTCGGGGTGGCAGGGCCGCGTCGTCACCACCTATCGCCCCGATTCGGTGATCGATGTCGAGCATGAAGCCTTTGGCGGCGCGATGACGGCGTTCGCCGATCTTACCGGCGAGGACGTCCATAGCTGGTCAGGCTATCTCGCCGCGCATCGCAAGCGGCGCGCCGATTTCCGCGCTGCCGGCGCGACCGCGACCGACCATGGCTTTGCGACGGCCCAGACCGCCAACCTCTCGACCGCGCAGTGCGAAACGCTGTTCGCTCGGATCGTTGGCGGCTCATGGGACGCGGCCGACGCCGAGCTGTTCCGCGCGCAGATGCTGACCGAAATGGCGAAGATGAGCGTCGAAGACGGGATGACGATGCAGATCCATCCCGGATCGTGCCGCAACCACAATGCCCAGCTGTTCCACAGCCATGGCCGCGACAAGGGTGCCGACATTCCGATGCGTACCGACTATGTCGGGGCGTTGAAACCAATGCTCGATGTGGTCGGCAACGAACGCGACCTGACAATCATCCTCTTCACGCTCGACGAATCGACCTATGCCCGCGAACTCGCGCCGCTCGCCGGCCATTATCCGGCGCTCAAGCTCGGCCCGGCATGGTGGTTCCATGATTCGCCCGAGGGGATGCGCCGCTTCCGCGAGATGACGACCGAGACCGCCGGCTTCTACAATACCGTCGGCTTCAACGACGACACCCGCGCCTTTCTGTCGATCCCCGCGCGGCACGATGTTGCGCGGCGGGTCGATTGCGCCTTCCTCGCGCGGCTGGTCGCAGAAGGGCGTATGCTGGATTGGGAAGCCGCCGAACTCGCGTTCGACCTCACCTCAACGCTGGTGCGCAAGGCATATCGCCTGGACGCGGGCAGCCGAGCTTGATCGGCGATCGGTAGCAGAAGTTGCAACACAACTCGCATCGCGTTCTTGCATCGCGATCTGACACCGGTTACCTAGCGGCCATATCCGTTATCGCTTATGGCGCGCGTGAACCGGCGCTTCGCCGCTGACACGCCGCCCCCATTTTTGGAGAGGATTTGAGATCATGAAGATCGCACTGATTACCGAGAACAGCCAGGCCGCCAAGAACGGCATCATCCACGACGCGCTGACCGCCGTGGCCGAGCCGCTGGGCCATCAGGTGTTCAACTATGGCATGTATTCGGCCGAAGACAGCGCCTCGCTGACCTATGTCATGAACGGCCTGCTCGCCGGCATCCTGCTCAATTCGAAGGCGGCGGATTTCGTCGTCACCGGTTGCGGCACCGGCATGGGTTCGATGCTTGCGTGCAACGCGATGCCGGGCGTGTTCTGCGGCCTGGTGATCGACCCGACCGACGCCTTCCTGTTCGGTCAGATCAACGACGGCAACGCCATCTCGATGCCCTATGCCAAGGGCTTTGGCTGGGCCGCTGAGCTCAACCTGCAGGACGTGTACCGCAAGCTGTTCGACGGCGAGCGTGGCCTGGGCTACCCCAAGGAGCGCGCCGAGATCATGCGCAAGAATCGCGGCATCCTCGCCGACCTCAAGGCGACGACCTGCCACGACATGCTGACGGTGCTGAAGAATGTCGATCAGGACCTGCTGCGCGCCGCGATCGCGGGCGAGAAGTTCGCCGAGCTGTTCTACCCGAACTGCCAGGACGCGGCGATTGCTGACTATTTGAAGAGCGTGAGCGCGCAGCCCGCGCTCGCCTGATCCCGTCCGCATCCGCATTCTGAACGGAGAGGCCATGTTCGACCGCACCTATTATGCCACCCATCCCGACATGATGGAGTGCGTGTCGAACGATGAGCTGCGCGACCGCTACCTCATCACCGACCTGTTCCGCGCGGGCGAGTGCGTGCTCAACTACACCCACGCCGATCGCATGGTGATCGGCGGGGTGCTGGTGGCGGCGGACCCGGTCCGCCTCCCCGACCAGACCGAACCGGCATCGGCGGCCGGCCACCCGTTCCTCGAACGGCGCGAGCTGGGCATCGTCAATGTCGGCGCTGTGGAAGGTGTCGTCACCGTCGATGGGCAGGCGTTCACGCTGGGCAACAAGGATTGCCTGTATGTGACGATGGGCGCGGCGGACGTGCAGTTCTCGGGCGCGGGCGCGCGCTTCTACCTCGTCTCCTGCCCCGCACACCGCGCCTTCACGACGCGCCAGCTCGGCATCGCCGACGCCAACCGGCTCGACCGCGGCAGCCTGACCGAATCGAACGAACGCTCGATCTATCAGCTGGTGATCCCCGGCGTATGCGACAGCGCGCAGCTGGTGATGGGGCTGACCGTGCTCAAGGAAGGCAGCGTGTGGAACACCATGCCGCCGCACATCCATGAGCGCCGCAGCGAGATCTATTTCTATTTCGAGCTCAACAACGCCGACACCGACCGGGTGATGCATTTCATGGGTGAGGGCGAGGCGACCCGCCACATCGTGATGCAGAATGAAGAAGCGGTGATCAGCCCGCCCTGGTCGATCCATATGGGCGCAGGGACGCGGTCCTACGCCTTTATCTGGGCGATGGCGGGCGAGAATCAGGACTATACCGACATGAACGTGCTGGACATCTGCCAGCTGGCGTAAATCTCCCCTCCCGCTTGCGGGAGGGGTCGGGGGAGGGCCTGTCCTCCCCGCGACCTTTCTTACAGACCCTCCCCTAGCCCCTCCCGCAGGCGGGAGGGGAATTGGAGTTAGATATGACCAATCCCTTCGATCTCACCGGCCGCGTCGCGGTCGTCACTGGCGCGAACACCGGCATCGGCCAGGGCATTGCGCTGGCACTGGCACAGGCGGGCGCAGACATCGCCGCAGTCGGCCGCTCCGCCGCCACCGAGACGGTGGAAAAGGTGCGCGCGCTTGGTCGCAAGGCAGAGATGATCAGCGCCGACCTGTCCACCATTGAGCCTGTGGGCCGAATTGTGGACGAAACTGTGGAAAAGCTCGGCGGCTTGCACATCCTCGTCAACAATGCCGGCATCATCCGCCGCAACGACAGCGTCGACTTCACCGAAGAAGACTGGGACGCGGTGATGGACACCAATTTGAAGTCAGTGTTCTTCCTGTGCCAGGCGGCGGCGCGGCACATGATCCCGAATGGCGGCGGCAAGATCATCAACATCGCCTCGATGCTGACGTTCCAGGGCGGCATCCGCGTGCCGAGCTACACAGCGTCGAAGAGCGGCGTCGGCGGGCTGACCAAGCTGCTGGCCAACGAATGGGCGGGCAAAGGCATCACGGTCAACGCGATCGCGCCGGGCTATATCGCCACCAACAACACCGATGCGCTGCAAAAGGACGAGACGCGCAACCGCCAGATCATGGAACGCATCCCTGCCGGTCGCTGGGGTGATCCGGCCGATCTGGGCGGCGCAGCGGTTTTCCTCGCGTCGCGCGCATCGGACTATGTGCAGGGCCACATCCTCGCGGTAGACGGCGGCTGGCTGGCGCGCTGACGCCGGTTTAGCTGAGGAGACATCATGGCCGGCCGTATCGTCTGTTTCGGGGAATTGCTGCTCCGCCTGACCGCTCCGGGGCGCGAGCTGCTGATGCAGACCGGCAGCCTCGACGTGCATGTCGGCGGTGCGGAGGCCAATGTCGGCATCGGCCTCGCCAATCTTGGCCACAAGGTTTCGATGGTCAGCGCAGTGCCCGATAATCCGCTCGGCCAGGCGTCGATCCGTTTCGTGCGCGGGCAGGGCGTCGATACGCAGGACGTCCAGCTGCGCGACGGGCGCATGGGGCTCTATTTCCTTTCCGTCGGCGCGGGGCTGCGTGCATCGGACATCGTCTATGACCGCGCCGCGTCGAGCTTCGCCACCGCCCCGGCAGATGCGTTCGACTGGCGCAGCATCCTCGATGGCGCGGCGATGCTGCATTTGTCGGGCATCACTCCCGCGCTCGGCCCGGCAACGGCCGCTGCAGCAATTGCCGCAGCAAAGACCGCGAAGGAGATGGGCGTCGCGGTCAGCTTCGACGGCAATTACCGGGCGCGCCTGTGGGAAAGCTGGGACAGCAACCCGCGCGCGGTGCTGACCGAACTGGTCAGCCTCGCCGACACGATGTTCGGCAATCATCGCGACGTGTCGCTGCTGCTCGGCCAGACCTTCTCGGGCGATGGGGCAGACCGTCGCCGCGACGCTGCGGAAGCCGCATTCGACGCCTTCCCCAATCTTCAGCGCATCGCCTCGACCGCGCGCCATGTCGACGACGCCGACCGCCACCGCATCGCGGCGCGCGTCGATACGCGCGAGCGCGGCTACCAGACCGATGAGGTCGTGGTCGCCGGCATCGTCGACCGCATCGGCGGCGGCGACGCCTATGCCGCGGGCATTCTGCACGGCGTACTGTCCGGACTGGACCTCGAAGCAACCGTCGCCTCGGGCCTCGCGCTCACCTGCCTCAAACATTCGCTGCCCGGAGACGCCTCGCTGTTCGGCCAGCGCGACATCGACGCCTTTCTCGAGGGCGGATTGGACGTGCGTCGGTGATGCGGCGGCGGACGCTGCTGGGCGCAGGCGCGGCGCTGTCCGCCCTCCCCTCCGCCGCGTTCGCCAAAAGCGATCCGGTCGCCACCGGCACCACCGGTCGCTGGCAGGGCAAGGCCGACGGGACGGTCTCCGCCTTTCTCGGCATCCGCTACGGCACCGACACCAGCCGCACCCGCTTTCGAGCCGCGACCGCACCCGCCCGCATCCGCGAGACGATCCGCGCGACCGAGTTCGCGGTGAACTGCCCCCAGCGCGGCAACCTGCCTAATCAGGCCGAGGACTGCCTGTTCCTCAACGTGTGGACCCCGCAAGCCAACCCGAACGCGCGCCGCCCGGTGATGGTCTATTTCCACGGCGGCGCTTATTCCAACGGTACCGTCATCGAGCCACAGGTGTTCGGCCAGACGCTGGCGGAACAAGGCGATGTCGTGGTCGTCACGGTCAACCACCGGCTCAACGCGCTCGGCTATCTCTACCTCGCCCGGCTCGACCCGCGCTTCCCCGACAGCGGCAATCTCGGCCAGCTCGACCTGATCCTCGCGCTGCAATGGGTGCGCGACAACATTGCCGGGTTCGGCGGTGACCCGAACCGGGTGATGGTGTTCGGCCAGTCCGGCGGCGGTGCCAAGATCGCCACGCTGATGGGCATGCCCGCCGCCAAGGGCCTGTTCCACAGCGCCGCGACGATGAGCGGGCAACAGGTCACCGCGAGCGGTCCGCTCAATGCTACCGCGCGCGCCAAGGCATTGCTCGCCAAGCTCAACGCCACCCCGGGCGACCTGATCGACATGCCCGTGCAGCGGCTGATCGAGGGGCTGACAGCGGAAGATCCCATCCTTGGCGGCGGCGTCTATATGGGCCCGGTGCTCGACATGAAGTGGCTGACCCGCCACCCCTTCTGGCCCGACGCCAATCCATTGGGCAACGCGATCCCGATAATCCTGGGCAACACGCGCGACGAGACCCGCGCCTTCATCGACCCGAAGGGCGAGGCAGTGCGCACGCTCGACTGGTCGAACCTCGCCGAACGCATCGCGCCGCAACTGCGCATCGACGCCCACCCCGAATGGGTCGTCGCCGAATATCGCCGCCAATTCCCCGACTGGACCGCGCAAGAGATTTTCTACGCCAGCACCACCGCCGGGCGCAGCTGGCGCGGACAGGTGATCGAGGCGGAGGAGCGTGCCAGGGCCGGCATCCCCGCCTGGGTCTATCAACTCGATTTCCAGTCCCCGGTCGCGCCCGAACGCGGCGCGGCGCATACGCACGACATCCCGCTGGTGTTCGGCACGATCGGCGCAGAGGGCACGGTCTCCGGCACAGGCCCCGGCGCGCAGGCCGTGTCCAAGGCAATGCAGCGCGCCTTCGTCAACCTCGCCGCCACTGGCAATCCCAATGGCGCGGGCGTGCCCGACTGGCCCAAGCACACGCTGCCCAAACGCCGCACGATGATCTTCGACACCGTCAGCCGCGTCGAGGCCGACCCGCGCAAGTGGCAGCGCGAGCTGTTCGCCCGCATCCCCTATATTCAGCCCGGAACCTGATCCACCAGCACCGGTGCCAGCACCAGTCGGTCGAGGATCGCCGCAACGTCGTCCGCCGCCATGTCCGGCGCGCGGTCGAGCCACCAGGTCAGGATCGTCAGCGCCGCGCCGACCAGATGCGTCACCGCGAGCTCGCGCGGCAATCCGTCCGGCGTCTCAGCCGGGCTCGCCAGCGCCTGCGCGATCGCGCGCTGCGTCACCATCTGTCGGATCGGATCGCCGGCACCGGTCAGCAGCGCGTGGCACAGGGTGCGGCGCGCTACCACCTCGGCAGTCAGCGTGCGCACCAGTGCCAGCCGGTCGCCCTGCTGCAGCATTGGCAGCAATTTGGCGAGCAACTCCGCGATGGTTGAATCGGCGACTTCAATCAGCAGCGCTGACAGGTCGGGATAATGGCGGAAGAAGGTCGCGTAACCCACCTTCGCCCGATCGGTCAGCATTGCGACCGTGATCTCGCCGAACGGACGCTCCGCCACCAGCTCGACCAGCGCTGCGCCCAGCGCCGCGCGCGAGCGGATCACGCGGGCATCGCTTGAAACGCCGCTGCGCTTCGCTATCTTATGATCCATCGTGTATCACAACCCGGAGTGTGTCATGTCCGCCCAGCCGCATCCTGCCAGCCCGCCGGCCCGCTGCCCGGTCGATCATGCGCGCGATGACCGCAAGTCCGCAAGCGCGGCGCGCGGCGGCCTGCTCAAGGCGCCCGTGGTGTCCGGATATGAGGCAGTGCGTGCGGTGCTGCGCGACACCAATGGCCGTCAGGCGGGGTTCAAGGCAGAGGTGATCGGCAAATATCGCGGCCAGGCCCGCCCGCCGATCCTGTTCCTGCATGGCGAGGCGCATCGCCGCCAGCGCAGCGGCACCGCGCGCTTCTTCACCCCGCGCGTGGTCGAGACCCGCTATCGCGAATTGATGGAGCGGACCAGCGACGCGCTGATTGCGCGGCTGATCCGGGATGGCGGCGGCGATCTCGACCGGCTCTCGCTCGACATGGCGGTTGCCGTGGCGGCCGAGATTGTCGGCCTGACCGAGAGCGATATGGATGGCATGAGCCGCCGCCTCGATTCCTTCTTCAGCACCGCGTTCCAGACCGGGCGCGGCAAATTTGCCGAAATCATGAGCTTCCTGCTCGGCCAATGGCGGATGCGGCGCTTCTACGCGATGGACGTGAAGCCCGCGATCGCCGCGCGCCGCGCCGCGCCGCGTGAGGACGTGATCTCGCATTTGCTGAGCGAGGGCTATAGCCCGCTCGACATCCTCACCGAATGTTTCACTTATGGCGCGGCGGGCATGGTGACGACGCGCGAGTTCATCACCATGGCCGGCTGGCACCTGCTCGAACGCCCCGAGCTATGCGCGCAGTTCCTCGCCGCCGATGCCGATGGGCAGATCGCGATCCTCGAGGAAATCCTGCGGCTCGAACCCGTGGTCGGCACGCTCTACCGCCATGTCGAGGGCGGCACCGTCGCGCTCGATATCCGCTCGGCCAACGGCGATGCGGCGGCGGTCGGCACCTGCCCGCACGCGCTCGACCCTGAGCGCGAACGCGCACCGCGCGTCACCGGCCCGGGGCTGGCATTCGGCGATGGCGAGCATCGCTGCCCCGGCGCGGGTGTGGCGCTCCATGAATCCGCCGTGTTCCTCGACCGATTGCTGCGCATCCCCGGCCTGCGGCTGGAACGCGCGCCCGATGTCGGCTGGAACCCGCTGGTCGCGGGCTACGAGCTGCGCAACTGCCGCCTGGTCGTCGATCCGGCTTAAGAGCCGGATCGCAGCGCGCCGATCAGCGTGACCATGTGATCGATATAGGTGCCGGTCGAAATTCCGATCGGTCCGTCCTTCACATCGAATGGTGACGTGTCGCTGCTGTCGCCGACATTGGTCGATCGGAACTCGCCCGGTGCGACTTCCTTCGATCCGGGACCGCGATAGGGGTGGCTGATCGCCTTCAGCTGGGTTGGCCACCAGCCCTCTTCGTTGAGCGACGCGACCAGTTCGGCCGCGCTCTTGCCGCCCGCGACATTCATGTCCGACCCCGGCTCGACCGCCGCGACCCAATAGGGCGACAGCGGCTGGCGGCCCTTCAGCAGCGGCGAATCCTTCGACACCGGCCCGCCGGGGATCGCGCGCAGCTTTTCATACTCCCGGCGCAGCTTCGGCACATCGACCGAGCGGCGCGGATTGTAGTGGCCGATCGTGTGCGCCGGGTCGTGGTCGGCATAATATTCGCCGTTCACGACATTCGACCCGCGGCGATGCACCCAGAGCGGCTTGTTGGTACCGATCTCGACAAAGGTTGGGAAATGCCGGTTCCCCACGCGCAATTCCTCGGGCAGCCGCACGCTGTCGAGCCAATCCAACGCCGCCGGAATCGGGGCGAGATACTTCGCGTTCCCGGTCAGGCGATAGAACCCCATCAGCTGTTCGACATTCGACGCGGTGGTATGCGTGACCAGCGCCTCGGGCTCATAGGTCCGCGCACCGGCAGGCGAAAAATCCGCGCGATGCTGCAACCCCCAGCCCGCCTGCGGCGCAGGCTGCTGGGTCTTGAGGTAGATGTCCATCGCCCGCTCAATCGTCGGCAACACGCGCGGATCGCCGATCGCCTGGTGATAGGTCAGCAGCACGTCGATATTGTCGTGGATCACCCCGTCGTTGAACGTGATCAGCCCGGTATAATCGGGCTTGCCGTGCAACCCTCCATCCTTGACCCGCGGCCAGCGCTGCGGCCACCCGCCATTGTCGAGCTGGCTGGCGAAGATGAAGTTGATCGCCTTGTCGAGCCCGCGCTTGAACCGTTTCTCGCGCTTTTCGACATAGAGGCGGATCAGGAAGCGGATTGCCTCGCCGGTGCCCTGATCGTCAAAGGTGGCGTTGCCCCAATGGTGCTGGAATTCCTCCATCCGCCACGCATTCTTGCCGATCGTGTCATACCAGCGCTTGGTGGAAGCGGGGCCGCCAAAGTCGATGAAATATCCCCAGCCGCCCGTCGGCAGCTGTCCATCGATCAGCGCCTGCGCCGCCTTGGCCGCCGCCTGATAATAATATTCGTCGCCGGTCGCGTGATAGGCGTCGAGGTACAGATGCCCCATCGTCGCGGTGCCCGGCGGCTGGACCCACACCATCGTCTTATACGCTTCCAGCTCCCCCCAGACGCGCGAGCGATCGGGCAAATACGACCAGAGATAGCCGCCGCGATAGGCGAGTTTTTCGACCATGAACCGCGTCGCCCGCTTCATCGTCGCGGCGATCTCGGCGCTCGCCGGCGTCTGCGCGCGCGCCAGTGCAGGGGTCAGCATCAGTGCGGCGGACGCGGCGAGCAGCTGGCGACGGGCAATCATTTACGCGGTACTCCTTCAAGCGGATAGGCGATAATCAGCACCAGCGGCTTCTCGCCGATCTGGCGAATGCCGACCTGCGCGCCGGTGTAGAGATAGGCGGTCATGCCGGGCTTCAGCCGCGCGGTGATGCCGTCGGAGCTGACCTCGCCCTCGCCAGACACCACCGCATAGACCTCGTCATGGTCGATCGGATGCACGCCGATTGCGGCGCCCTTGTGCAGCGCGCGCTTGCGATATTCCATCATCCGGCCGGGCACACCGTCGGTGATGCGCCAGGCAGTGCTCATGCCGATGCGGCCATGTGGCGGCGGCTCCGCGACACGCTTGGCCGCCTCGTCGACCACCACCATCGGCCGCGCGCCGCGCTTCGCCGCCCAGTCGATCCCGCCGATGACGTGATCGACCACGCGCGGATCGCTCCACGAGTCTTTGGTGTGACCCAGCCCGGTGTAGAAGACCTGCCCGCCCTCGAACCGGTGCGCCCAGGCCACGAGACGCGGGTTGACGCCCTTCTCCCCGATCGACGCCGGATCGAGCGTCAGCAGCGGGCGTAGCCGCGGATCGAGATCGTCGAACCAATACCATTCATCGAACAGCTCGGCGGTATCGGGAAAGCTGCGGATCGCCGGGTGGTCGAGCGGTGCGCGCGTCACTATGCCCTTCGGCGTCCCCGCCGGATGCCGGGCAAAGCGCGCGCCGATCATCCGCCCATACCAGTCCCAATGGTAATGCGAATCCGCCGCGCCATGCACGCCGACAATCCCGCCGCCGGCCCGGACATAGGCCATCAGAGCATCACGCCGTACGCCGGTGAACCATTCGCTCGCCGGGTCTTTCGGCTTGGTCGTGGTCGACAGCAGCACGATCGCGGCAAAGCGCTTCACCCGCGCCGCATCGTCGAACAGCGCCGGATCTTCGCTCGCAACGACATGATAGCCCTTCGCCTGCGCCGCCCTGGTCAGCGCGGCAATGGCGGGTTCGATCGAGTCATGGCGCCAGCCGGTGGTGTGGCTGAACAACAGGATTTCGGGCGGCGGCTGCAGCGACGCACCGCCCAGCAAGATCGCCGCCAGCAATGTCAGGATCGCGCGCATCATCATCCCCTTCAGTTGCGCGCCGATGATCCGGACCTTTTCTGCCCCGGATAGAAGCCGGATCGGGGCTCCATCGTATCAAGGTTCCAGTCGGCCTCGACAAACCGCGCGCGCGTCGGCGTGATCCGGGGATAGCCGCCCACCTGCTTTTCGTCATCGATGATCGCACCGGTCCGGTCGCGCACCGCCGCGACCACGCGCAGGTCGTGCGCATCGCGATCCCATGGCCGCGCCCCGGCATGCGCCAGCACATGCGCCTCGACCGCATGCGCGGGCAGGACGGG